>Ga0070708_100000112_pt1 | contig 53740 bp, 53 predicted proteins | sample KBSK5503metaG_FD_65469 | JGI IMG/M metagenome (GOLD analysis project Ga0070708, IMG submission 65469) | Corn, switchgrass and miscanthus rhizosphere microbial communities from Kellogg Biological Station, Michigan, USA - KBS K5-50-3 metaG | ecosystem: Host-associated > Plants > Roots >... | reverse complement strand
GCCGGCGCGAGACGCGATCGCCGCAACTGGGCGCGCACGCGGGCCTGCAGCTCGCTCGGGCTGAACGGTTTGGTGATGTAATCGTCGGCGCCGGCGTCGAGCAACGCCACCTTCTCCTGGTCCGAGTGACGCGCCGAGAGTACAATGATCGGCGCCGACGACCAGCTGCGAATCTCCCGGCAGACGTCGATGCCAGGAATGTCGGGAAGGCCGAGGTCGAGCACGATTAGCGCCGGTCGCTCCGCGGCAGCGAGATCGATCGCTTGTTGGCCCGTGGCCGCTTCGAGAACGCGGACCTCGTCCGCGGCGAGCACGTTACGAACGACTCGGCGGATCTGTGGCTCGTCGTCGACGACGAGTACGACGTCTCCTGGCATGGAGAGAAGTCTGGAGACGAAGCAGCGCGGTGTCGAGCGCCGACGACGTTAGTGCTGGGCGTTCATCTCGCGAATCTGGGCTGCGTGTCTCGCGGCGTGCGATCCGACGAACGCGATCCAATCGTACCCACTGAACGCGCCAAGCGCCGGGTGCGGCGCCGACACGGCGCCCAGAGCGAGTCCATCGCCCGTGTGGATGACTCGGACGACCTCCCTGCGCGCATCCATGAGATCGTCCCAGACGCGGCTGGCATCGGTGTCGTGCGGCTCGGCCGCCTCGGACGTGACGAACCGGCCGGTCCGGTCAAGAACCCTCGTCGTGCTGTGGCTCTGCATCGCCGACGTCGTCTCCGTCTCGGGCGGAAGTGCCCGTGCCTGTTCGATCAACATCGCCAGTCGTTGCGCGAGCCTTCGCTCGACAATTGTAAGGTGATGAATGATCTCGGCGGGCGACCACCGAGTGGGATCGGTGCGAACGCCGCGCTTCTCCGGCGGGACGGACTCGTAGGCGGCTCGAAGAGTCGCAGTCTGTTTCTCAACGTAGTCGAGAAGCTCAGCGATGCGGGGATGCATTCGTTCGAGGGGCGGGATTGTGGTGCTGATCCAAGCGGTCGTCGAATGTACGATCGAGCAATGCTCGCTTGCTTCAATCTCGCCGAGGCGCTCAGATTATGTCCATGCCCGCGATTCGCAAACATCACTGGACCCTCGTCGACGTCGAGCGTCTCATGGACGCGCGCGACGGGTTCACCCCGCGGTACGAGCTCGTCGACGGGGAACTGCTGGTGACGCCGGCGCCAAGCGGCCGGCATCAGCGAATCGTCGGACATCTATTCTTGCTGCTGCATGCGTACGTCGCGCGGAACGGGCTCGGTGAGGTCCGGTTGGGGCCAGGAGAGGTAAAGCTCGCACCGGAATCGCGATTCGAGCCTGACGTGTTCGTCATCCCAGCAGTCGGCGGTCGTCTGCCTCGCGCCAATGATCCTGTGACTCGCGTACTCCTCGCGGCCGAGGTATTGTCCCCGAGCTCCTCGCGGCACGATCGGATTACGAAACGGCGATTCTTCCAACGGCACGACCTCCCCGAGTATTGGGTCGTGGACGGCGAAGCGGAGGCATTCGAGATCTGGCATCCCGGTGACGAACGCGCGGCGCTGGTCGATGATCCCTTCTCATGGTTGCCCGAAGGAGCTCGGGAGCCGTTCAGTCTCGACGTGAAACAGTTCTTCGAGGATGTCCGAGACGCCGACGACCCGGCCTAAGCGACCACAGACGCCGGTGCCAGCGAGGCGCTCTCGCCCCGCGCCACCAACGCGGCGGCCGCGAGATCGCCTGTCACGTTCAACACGGTCGCGAACGTGTCGGGAATCGCGTCCACCGCGATCAAGATGCCGATGCCTTCCGCCGGAAGTCCAATCGCGAGAAACAGCGGCGTCAGCATGATGAACGCCCCGCGGGGAATTCCCGGCGCCGCGAACGACAGGAATACTGCGGCGAATGCGATCGTCGCTAGCTCGCGCGCGTGCAACGGCACGCCGTAGAACCAGCCGACGAACAACGCGCCGACGGTCCACGATACGGGACCGGCAATCTTGAACATTGATACGGCGAGCGGCAGCACGAACCCGGTGATGGGCGGTGGCAAGCCAAGCCCGTCCTCGGCACTTTCGACAAGCGCTGGGAGCGACGCGATGGACGAGCTCGAGCTGAACGCGATGAGCTGCGCCGGAAATGCCGCCCGCGCGAAACGACGAATGGGAATTCGTCCGAACAACGCCACCGCCGGGTAAAGCAGCGCCGTCATTACGAGACTCGCGCCGCAATACGCCGCAATATAAAAGCCGATCGCACCCACGAGCGCCGTGCCGGCACGCGCCGCGAGCGGCAGGACGAGTGCGAAGACGCCGATCGGCGCGACCTTCACGATCCAGCGAACGAGCATCAACATCGCGTCGGCGAGCGCTTGAAAGAACCCGACGAGGGTGGACCGCGTGCTCGACGGACCGTTTGCGATCGCCAGCGCCAGCACGAGCGTGAAGAGTATGAGCGGCACCATCGAGCCTGACGCGGCCGCGGCGATCGGGTTGGACGGAATGAGCGACGTGACCCACGTCGCGAACGTCTGCGTCTGGCCACTCGTCATGAGTTGGTCCGCCGCCTCCGCGGCGCCATTCGGCAGTGGTGGCCGCACGCCCGTGCGCTGCGGCAGCAGCGAAAACAGCGCGGGCGCGAATGGCATGGCGACGATTGCCGTGCCGGCGATCAGCAGTACGAACACGAGGAGGGTCCGACCGCCGAGCCGGCCGATCGCCTTGATGTCGCTCACCGACGCGACGCCGGTGATGATGAGCGAGACGACGAGCGGGATCACCGTCATTCGAATCGCGTTCACCCAGAGAGTACCGATCGGCGCGATGCCGTCGGCCACGCGAAGACCCGTCGCGCCGCCATACGCGCCGATGGCAATTCCTCCCGCGACCGCCGCGCCGAGCGAGATCAGAACCCGTGTGCTGTCTTTCATGATTGAGAGTGACGAGAAGGGTTCACATCATCAAATCGCCACCGTTGATGTCCAACGCGGCGCCGGTGATGTAACCCGCCGCCTCCGATGCCGCGAAGCAGATGAGATCCGCGACCTCGAGCGACGTGCCGAGTCGCGGCACCGGGTAGCTTGCCGCCAGCCGCTCGAGCAGATCGGGCGAGGCGTGGTCGTGCGTCAACTCGGTGTCGATCATCCCGGGACAGATCGCATTCACCGTGATGCCGAACTTGCCGAGTTCCTTCGCGGCGGCGCGGGTGAGACCGAGCAGCCCGGCCTTCGACGCCGTGTAGTGTGCGCCGCCAAGCGTGCTGACCATCCGTCCCGCCGACGACGAGATGTTGACGATGCGACCGTAGCCCTGCGCCTTCATCGTCGGCAGCACCGCTTTCGTCAGCAGAAACGGCGCCGTGAGGTTGACCTCGAGCGTTTCGCGCCATTCGTCGGCCGAGAGGTCGGGGAAGCGGGTCGATCGTGCCATCGCGGCGTTGTTCACGAGAATGTCGATGCGCCCAAATCTCTCGAGCGTGCGGCGGACAAGCTCCTCCGGAACGCCCGCCGCGGCAACGTCGCCGCCGACCGCGAACCCACGCTCGCCGAGTGATTCCGCCGCTGCCTCGGCGCGCTCACGGTCGCGGACGTTGACGGCCACCGACGCGCCGCGTTCGTGAAGACGCTTGGCGGCGGCGAGCCCGAGGCCGCGCGCCGCACCGGTGACGATGGCGACGCGTCCCGTAAAGTCGGTGAGCGGAATGATCGACGCGATGGAGAGGCCTGCCGGCGGAGGAGCCGTGAATATGACCGGCCCTTGGGCCGACGGCAAATTGCCCCAACCTTTGCCGCGTTATGGAATTCCGGCGCGAAGGGCGGCGTTGGTGGATCCGAAGATCGCGTTGAGCGAATCGTCCTGAGGCGCTGGCTCGGACATTCAGCCCAACGGTTGACTATCGCGGGTGCCGAGATATACTCAACCGCATGGTTGAACATACAGCACACATTCATCTCGTATTTCGTGCCCTCTAACGCCGGAGACTCGCGATGAGCGGCCGCGAACGAGTCACGGCGGCCCCGCCGCCCGAGGAGCGCGCCGATGCGTGGAGCGCGACCGCGAGCGATTACGACGGGTTTTCACAGCAGGTCACGCTGCCGTTTGCCGAGGACGCGGTTCGGCTCGTGCGCATCGGTCCAGGCACGCGCGTGCTCGATGTCGCGGCCGGTACCGGCAACTTCAGTTTCGCCGCGGCGCGGCGCGGCGCCAAAGTACTTGCAACCGACTTCGCCCCCGGCATGCTCGAACTGCTTCGTCGCAAGGCGAAAGCAGAAGGATTGGCGCGAGCAATCGACACTGCGGTGATGGACGGACAAGCGCTGGACCTGCGTGACGCATCGTTCGACGTCGCCGCGTCGATCTTCGGTTTGTTGTTCTTCCCCGATCACGACCGTGGGATACGCGAGTTGCTGCGCGTGCTCGTGCCCGGCGGACGCGCCGTCGTTTCGACGTGGGCGCCGCCGCCGCGCGGCGAGATGTCTCGCATCCTCGGCAACGCGATGGCGAAGGCAATGCCCGAGAGGTCGGCACCGGCTGGGCTGCCGCACTGGGCGGAGCTCGGCGACGCCGACGCGTTCCGCGACAGACTGCTGGCGAACGGGTTCGCGCGAGCGCATGTCGTCGAGGTGAGGCACGTTTGGACGTTCGACGCGATCGAGCAGTTTACCGAAACGATGCCAAAGGCCGCGCCGCCGGCCGTTGCGATGTTCGAGTCGATGACGTCCGGCCAGCGCACGACGTTTCTCGCGGCCGTGGCAGAGGATTTGCGCGCGCGGCAGGGCGACGGACCATACGCGATCACCCACGAGGCGTTCATCGGTGTCGGCACCAGAGGCGGCTGACGCCGCAATTAAGGCGCTTCCTTCACGCTGAGAGAACTCTAATGCCTTCCACCGATCGAATCGAGAAGCAGATCCTCCTCGACGCCCCGCGCGACCGGGTCTGGCGCGCCATCAGCGACGTGCGCGAATTCAATGAGTGGTTTCGCGTGGGGCTGACGTCGCCGTTTGCCCCCGGCGCGGTCGTCAGCGGCCAGATCACCTATCCGGGCTACGAGCACCTCACGATCACCGCGTGGGTGGAGACGATCGAGCCGCAGCGTCGCTTCGCGTTTCGCTGGCATCCAGGCGCCATCGAGCCCGGGGTTGATTACACGTCCGAGCCGACGACGTTGGTCACATTCACGCTCGACGATGCCGACGGCGGTACACGTCTCACCATCGTCGAGTCGGGCTTCGATGCCATTCCAGAATCGCGGCGCAAGGAAGCATTCCGTGGCAACTCGAAAGGCTGGGAAACCCAGCTCGAGAACATTCGGACCCACGTCGCCGGCGTGTCGGCCAAGTAGACCGACTCGCTCAACGCATCGCGGGAGCGGTCCGACGAGATGACCGACAGCATGCTCTGCTCCAGCACAACGGAGCTTGCCGTTGCGATTCAGAAACTTGGCGGTTTCGCGATGGAAATGCTCGAAGCGATCGGCCCCGATTCGTCCGAAATTGGAGATCAGGACCGATTACAAGGCGTCGGTGCACTCATTGGAATGATCACCGGCCCTTCACCACGCGAATTTTGAGCTGAACGTGGCTGTGCCGCACGGCACAAGCAGAATTGTTCCGCTCGCCATCCTCGCGCGTCCTTTATTGGGATACGTCGTACGCCTACTTGGAGGAGATTTCGATGAAGCTGTTTTCCCGTCGACCGGCACGTCCCGCAAACACTGGATATTCCGTGATCGATGACCAGTTGTCGATCTCCGGCGACATCAACACCGAAGGCACGATCCGCGTCGATGGCCGGATCGAAGGCACCCTCCATCGCGCCGACACGCTCATCATCGGCTCTGGCGGCATGGTCGTCGGCAACATCGAAGCGCGCGAGGTCGTGATCGGAGGCGAGCTCTGTGGGTCACTCGCCGTGAGTGGTCGCGTCGAGGTCCAGGCGTCGGCAACCGTACAGGGCGACATCCACGCCGCCGCGGTAATGCTGCAAGAGGGCGGGACCGTCCACGGACACGTCGCCATTCATCCTATCGGATCGGAGAGAGTGGAATTTCCGAGCGAACGCCGATTGGCGCTGACCCCGAGTCACGCTCTCCAGGCTGTCGCGCAAGGCTGACGCATGCGCGCGGGCGAAACTCCGGCATGGACGCTCATCATCGTGCCGCCGAGGCTGACGTCGTCGACTCGACGCGTCGGCCTCAAGATGCGCACGCTGCGAATATTCGGCATGTTCATGCTCGCAATCTTGTCGCTGTCGTGGCTATGGGTGATGAACGAGTCCGACTCGGCCGCGATGATGGCGGATCAATTGGCCGAAGAGCAGCGGGCCATGCTCGCATTGCGCGACACGCTGACGTCGCTTCGAACCGCGTCGCTGGTCGAACGCGCTCGTAACCTTCCGCCAGTGGACATGATCCTGCCGGTGAACGGTGAGATCACCAGCCGGTTCTCGCGCTCGCGACTCCATCCCATCCTCGGAATCTTCCGCGCGCATCAAGGCGTGGACCTGTCGGCGCCTGCCGGGACGCGCATCGTCGCTCCGGCGGAAGGAACCGTGACGTCGGTCGGCTGGGAGCTGGGCTACGGACTCACAATCCAGATCGCGCACTCAGGCGGCATCGCGACGCGGTATGCCCATTGCCGCAAGTCGATGGTACGCCGCGGCGATCACGTCGCCCTTGGTCAGGCGTTCGCGACCGTCGGCGCGAGCGGACTCGCGACGGCGCCGCATCTGCACTTCGAAGTGCTCATCCACGGAACGCCGGTTGATCCGATCAAGTTCCTCGCCGCGACGCATACGCCGACGTTGACCCCGCAGACACCCGCGGGCGCGCACGAATAGGACGATCGCGCCATCGCGCAGTGTAAGTTCCATTACATGCGCGCATCCGAAGCCATTCGTGAACGTCGCTCGATCAAACGATTCACCGACCGTCCCGTTACCCGCGAGGAGATCGAAGCGCTCCTCGCCGCGGCCACTCTCGCGCCCAATCACCGTCTGACGCAGCCGTGGCGATTCTATGTGCTCGGCCCCGAGGCTCGCTACGCCTACGGGCTCGCCCTCGGCGAACGCAAGTCGCGAAAGGTCGAGGATCCCGACGCCGCTCGCACGCTGCGTGGGACGGTGGCCGAGGAGCACCGCGCGTTGCCGTGCATGATCGCGGTCGCGGTGGTGAACAACGAGAATCCTGAAATCCGCGACGAGGACTATGCGGCGGCAATGATGGCGGTGCAGAACATCGCCCTCGCCGCGGTCGAGCTGGGACTCGGGACACACCTCAAGACCGGCGGCGTCATGAGCGATTCGGCGGCGCGCGGCGCGGCGGGAGTGCGCGACGACGAGCGCATCGTTGCGATTGTGAACGTCGGCCAGCCCGCCGAGATTCCGCCACCGAAGAAACGCGAGCCGGCGTCCGCGTTTACGACGTGGGTGCCCTGACCGGCGCCGGCCGTGTCGCTACGATCCTTGATGTGAGCTCGATCGAAGACGAGTGGCTGTGGGGCTGGGATCCGACACCAGGCATCGTCTCAGTCTGGGCGGAAGACGGTCGCGCAACGGTCTGGCGCCGCGTCCCCGAGACCGGCGTCCTCGTGCGAGAGGAGGAACGCTACCGTCCATGGATGCTGCTCGACCGTCTCGACGACCTCGAACACCTGGGCGCGGAGCTCGGTCGCGACGGAGATCCGGTCGCGCGCGTGACGTATCGCCAGTTCCAAGGCGATGGCGCGTTGCGCTACCTGGTGAGCGCCGAGAACGCGCAGCGTCTGACGAACGCGGTGCTGACGGGAGCGAGGCGCCGCCTCGGACGAGCGGTTCGTCACATCCGTGATATGGACCAAGACGGCGTGCTCATGCTCCAGCCCGAAGAGCAGTATCTCGTCTCGACCGGGCGCGCCTACTTTCGCGATCTCTCATTCGACCAACTGCATCGTCTGCAGTTCGACTTAGAGACGACGGGACTCGACCCGTCGCACGATCGCATCTTCATGGTCTCCGTACGCGGGCCGTCCGGCGCGAGCGAGGTTCTCGAGGCCCACGGCACGGACGACGCGGCGGAAGCGGATTTGATCCGCCGCCTGGTCGCGACGATACGCGCCGCCGATCCCGACGTGATCGAGAATCACAACTTGCACGGTTTCGACCTGCCGTTTCTCGATCGCCGCGCGCGTCGTCTCCGTGTACCGCTGGCGCTTGGACGCATCGGACCACCCGGCCTCCGGCAACGTGCCGCGCGACGTGGGATCACACCCGGCGAAACCGATGCGCGTCGTCACGTTCGATTCGTCGCTCCCGGACGCGAGTTGATCGACACGCTCGACGCGGTGCGCCGCTATGATTTCTCGACGCGTGAGCTTCCCGGACACGGACTCAAAGCGGTCGCCCGGCATCTCGGCATCGCGCGCCCCGATCGCGAGTACATTCGCGGCGATCTGATTTATCACACGTATCGACACGACCCGGAGCGCGTGCGCCGGTATGCGACCGACGACGTCGACGAGGTCGCGGCACTCGCGCGCATCCTCGGCGGCGCGGCGTTCGCGCTCGCGCAAATGGCGCCGCGACGCTACGAACGTCTCGCCGACGCCGGTGCCGCGACCGGTGTCATCGATCCGCTGCTCGTGCGCGCGTATCTGCGCGCGGGGGTGGCGCTCCCGGCGCACGAGCCGGGTGACGGAACGCCGCACAGCGGCGCGGCGTTGCATTTGTTCGCATCGGGCGCCGCGCATCGCGTGGTGAAAGCCGATGTCGCGAGCCTCTATCCGTCGCTCATGCGCGCCTATCGGATCGGCCCAGAGCGCGACACGCTCGGCGCGCTGCTCGCGCTCGTCGATCGACTCGTCGAGCAACGGTTGGTCGCCAAAGCAAAGGCGCGCGCGGCCGCGCCGGAATCAGCCGAACGACACAGCCACGAGGCGATGTCGGCCGCGATGAAGCTCGTCGTCAACTCGGCGTACGGGTATCTCGCCGCCGGTGGTGACTTGACGCGCTTTGCCGACGTCCACGCGGCAAACGAAGTGACACGGCGAGGACGCGAGGTGCTCGGCCTGATGTGTCGCGAGCTCGCTGCGCGAGGCGTGACGCTGATCGAGGCCGATACCGACGGCGTGTATTTCGCCGTGCCCAACGAGTGGACCGAGGCCGACGAGCGACGCGTTGTCGCCGAAGTCGCCGTGTTGCTTCCGCCGCTGGTGCAACTCGAGTTCGAGGGTCGCTACGCGGCGATGCTATCGCACGAGCCAAAGAACTACGCCCTGCTCCACTACGATGGCACGCTGCTGCTGCGTGGCGTCGCCTTTCGATCCAGCCGCGCCGAGCCGTTCGGTGAGAGGTTTCTTCGCCGCGCGATCGGTCGGCTGCTCGTCGACGACGTCGTCGGCGTGCACGAGATGTATCTCGCGACCGTGTCGGAGCTCCGACGCCGGGACATCTCGACGCACGACGTGTCGTCGCGCGTGCGTCTCACCAAGACGCCGGAGGAGTACCTCGAGAGCCGCGAGAAGCGTCGCGAGCTTCCGTACGAGGCGATGTTCGCCGCGGGCCGCAAGGACTGGAGTATCGGCGATCGGGTGCGCGTCTATCGCAACAGCGCCGGCGAAGGTGCGCTCGTCGTCGAGTCGGACGACGAGGGCGGTGACGACACACGCGCCGACCGCCGCGATTATGATATCGAGCACTACATTCGTGTCCTTCGCGACTCGTTTGCTGTGCGGCTGTCGCGTGCGTTCACGCATGAGGATTTCGCCGCGGTCTTCGCCGATCCCGATCAGCCGTCGCTGTTTCAGCCGCCGATCGCGGCGATCCATACCCTTCTCACGGCGCTACCCCATCACCGCGCCGCCGGAAACGTCGACGATGATCCCCGTGATCCAGGACGAATCGTCCGAGGCAAGGAATAACGCCGCACGCGCGACGTCGTCGGGCGTGCCGAGCCGACGAATGGGATGCGTCGTGACGAGCTGCTGTTGCACCTGCTCCGGGATTTGCCGTTCGTTCCGTTCGGTCATGATCGTCTCGGGCGCGATGCAGTTGACGCGAATCCCGAACTGGCCGACCTGCGCCGCGACGTGTTGCGTCAACATCTGAATGCCCGCCTTCGCGGCGGCATACGGAATCGGTGACTGCGGATGTGGGCGTCGCGCCGCGGCTGAAGAGATCGTGATGATGTTCCCCGATTTCCGCGATTTCATGCCTGGCAAGATGCTCTTCACGGTGAGAAACGTCGCAGTGAGATTTCCCTCGATCGACGCTCGCCAGCCTTCTTCACTGATCTCCTCGAGCGGGCCTGGTCTCGTGTAGCTGGCGCCCGCGTTCGCGACGACCACGTCGATCGGGCCGAGTCGTTGCTCGACGTCGCGCCGCATCGCCTCGATCTCGTCGAATCGCGTGACGTCGCCGGTCACGCCGACTGCGTGGCCGCCCAGTCGATCGATGTCGCGGACAACCTCGCCGAGCGCCTTGGTATCGCGCCCATGCACCGCGACACGCGCGCCCTCACCCGCGAACAGCGTTGCGATCGCCGCGCCGATCCCACGCGAGCTGCCGGTCACAAGCGCGACCTTGCCGCCGAGTTTGCTCATTCTCGCTCCGACATCGAGACTTCGCCGCTCATGCAAAAGTGGTACGCGGCGTTGTCGACGTCGGCGCTAGTCACCCGCGGCGGCCGCGGCGTCGCGCCGCCGTTTTTCCGCGACCGTGTCGGTGCTCCCGGTGCCGGACACCGCCACGCTCGACGCGAGACTCACCAACCCTCGACCCAAGCCCGTCAGCTGGTTGTGCCAGATCGTCGCGCCCGTGGTGGGATCGAGACGCCAAATCTCGCCGCTGTTTGCGGCGAACAGTCCCGTTCCGTCCCAGAACACGGTGACGTAGTCCGAGCCGCGCAACTCCGTGCGCCACATCTCATCGCCCGTGTCCCGATCGAGTGCAACGACGCACCGCTTGATCCCGACGTACACGAACGACCGTAAGTCTCTCGGCATTGTTCCTCTCCGTCCTCAACTCTGAAACAGTGGTGGATTCTCGCCCACGACCGCGAACGCCCGTTCCATGGCGATCCCCGCGCGCGCGATCGTTCCTTCGTCGAACAACCGTCCGATGAGCGTCACACCGTGCGGCACGCGACGCGGCGGCGAGAACTTCGGGAGCGGATGCGCGGGATCGGGTGCCCAATCGCTCCGCGCCTCCGACACGTGCACGAACCCCGCCCGCAACGTGAGCGAAGGATGCCCGGTGAAGTTGGAGATAACGAGCATCTCGTCGCGCAGCGACGGCACGAGCAGCATGTCGACATGAGAGAACACTCGCGCCATCTCCGCCGCCACTTTGCGGCGCAACCGGTCGGCCTGGACGAAATCCACCGCCGAGAGGAACCGTGATTCGCGAAAGAGATTCGGCCACGCGTCGGGGACTTGGACCTTGAGCTGATTTGCTTGACCGCTGAGCGTGAGCTCCTCGAACGCCGCCGCGGCTTCGGCGAACAAAACCAGTTGGAGCGAATCGTACGGCCAGTCGGGGAGCGTGACCTCGGTCGGGATCATGCCAAGCTTTCCGATCGTGTCGAGTGCGGCGCGATCGACGTCGGTGGCTGGGTTCTCTTTCATCCACGCCGCGATGTAGCCGACGCGTAGTCCCTTGACGTCCGCGCCGGAATCGAAGTCGAGACGGCTCGGCACGCTGGCAACATCACCCGCATCGGGTCCGGAGATCGCGCGAAGCACGAGCAGAGCATCCTCGACGTTTCGGGTCATCGGCCCAAGCTTGTCGAGCGACCAGCAGAGCGTCATCGCGCCTGTGCGTGGCACTCGTCCATACGTGGGACGCAATCCTGTTACGCCGCAGCGCATGCTCGGGCTAATGATGCTGCCACCAGTCTCACTACCGATCGAGAATCCAACGAGTCCAGCGGCGGTCGCGGCGCCCGGTCCTGCGCTCGATCCCGACGCACCCTCCTCGAGCAGCCACGGATTCATCGTCTGACCGCCGAACCAAATGTCGTTGAGCGCGAGCGCGCCCAAGCTCAGCTTCGCGATGAGAACGGCGCCCGCGTCGTTGAGACGCGCAACGACCGCGGAATCAGCCGTCGGGACGCGATTCCGGAATGGTTCCGCGCCGTACGTCGTCGGAATGTTGGCCGTGTCGAGCAGATCTTTCACGCCGTACGGAATTCCGTGCAGCGGTCCGCGATACTTTCCGGCCGCGATCTCGCTATCGGCGGCCTTGGCTCGTGCCAAGGCGTGATCGCGCGTCAGCGTAATGATGCAGCGAAGCTGGGGATCCAGGCGCTGAATCCGGTCGAGGTAAATTCGTGTGAGCCGATCCGACGTGAGCTTGCGCGTCTCGATCCAACGCGACAGCCGCGTCACGGGAGCGAACGCGATCTCTGCGTCGCTCGTCGGGAGCGGGCCCGGATCATTCTTGCTCCGGATGAACGCGTCGCGGGTTGTTGCGAGCTTTTCGCCGGGCAGCACCGGATTCCATTGTGTCGCGGGCGCGAGCGTCGTCTCGAGCGCGATTTTCCGCGGCCCGGTCCGACGTTCGAGCAGCGCCGCCATCGTCCGGCGCCAACTCGCGGCCGCTGTCTGACGTTCGGTCGGCGTGAGCTGGATTTGCACCAACTTCTCGGCCTCGGCGAATGTGGTGGGCGACACTTCCGGCCCAACCTCCGGCGAGGTTCCGAAAGCCGGAGGTGCGCCGGCAGGCGGGGCGCCGGGTGCCGCACCCGTTTGTTCCTTCGGCTGGTCGGCGCGACACGCGGCAACCGCGCCCAGCAGTCCGAGTGGAGCGCGAATCAAGAATCGGCGGCGAGAGTTCACGATCGTTCCAGGGTTTGTGAATCCCGGAAGAGAACGCCAATCGGCGTTGCGCGCCACCGCTCACGACTCAGCCGGCTCGGCCGTCTACCGCCGGAGTCGAACGCCGTCACTTGACGAGCGCGGCGAGACATCCGACTCATTAGTGTCGCCGCGTTTTGTACGCCTTTCCACACGCCGACGTGCGGATCCTTCGTCGAGTCGCGGCGTCCACAAGGAGTGCCCGATGACCGACAACAGAATGGAGTCCGTCGCGCCCGATGTCGTCTTGATCCACGGACTCTGGGTGACCGCGCTGAGTTGGGAGCATTGGATCGAGCGCTACACCGCGCGCGGCTACCACGTGATCGCGCGCGGATGGCCGGGAATGGACGTCGACGTCGAGCAACTTCGCAAAGATCCGTCGTCCGTCGCGAATCTCGGCATCACGGAAATCGTCGACCACTTCGATCGGATTGTGCGCGCGCTGGAGCGGCCACCAATTCTGATCGGTCACTCGTTCGGGGGCCTCATTGTCGAGGTTCTGCTCGACCGCGGCTTGGGTGCGGCCGGCGTCGCGATCGATCCCGCCCCGGTTAAAGGAATCCTCAAGCTCCCGTTGTCGACCCTCCGCGTGTCGTTCCCGGTCCTGCGCAACCCGGCGAATCTGCATCGCACCACGGCGTTGACGCCTGAGCAGTTCCACTACGCCTTCACGAATACCCTCAACGATGAAGAGGCCGCGGCGGTGTACGAGCGGTACGAAGTTCCCGGTCCCGATCGTGTGCTATTTCAAGCCGGGCTCGCGAACTTCACTCCGAACGCGCCGACCCGCGTGGATTTCCACAACGACAATCGCGCTCCGCTGCTGTTGATCGCGGGCGGCAGGGATCATATCTCACCGGCGTCGCTCACCAAAGCGAATTTCGATTTGTTCAAAGACTCTAAGGCAATCACCGAGTACAAGGAGTTCCCCGAGCGGTCGCACTTTACGATCGGGGAAAAGGGTTGGGAGGCGGTCGCCGACTACGCGATCGAGTGGGCGACGAAGCAGGCCGTGGAATTCGCGCAGAAGTACGCGTCGTTGCGTACGACCGAGACATCGCGGGGACTCGACATCCCGGCGCAGCGGAACGACGTCGCCGAGCCGGCATGAGGCGACGAGCGGGAACGGAAACTGAGTAACGCTGTCATCGTGAGCGAAGCGAAGGATCTGCCTTTTGCTGGCCGAAAAGCGGATCCTTCGCTTCGCTCAGGGATGACAATCACAATCTGTAGTTGAAAACTCGGTGAAAACCCTCAGACCGCGATCGACGCCGCCAGCGGCGAACTCGATGGGCCGCGCTTCCGTCGCAGAATGCCCGCCGAGACGAGCGCGATGACCAGCCCCACGGGCAACGGCTCGAGGAACGTGATCGCCGCGTTCATCAGCGGGTTCCGATACATCTCGGTGAACTTCTGCATCTCGGCGACCTTCTTGTCGATCGCCTCCTGAGTCGCGCCGCTTGCCTTGGCCTTCTCGATCGTGTAGGCCGCATACTTTTCAGCGAACCCGGGCGAGAGCTTGAAGTAGATCAGCTCCCACGTCGCGACGTAACACACGCCTGCAACGACAACGATGAGCGCCCCCACCGCGAACGCGCGCCCGAAGCTCACCGTTCCACCGCCGACGTTGTCTCGATACGAGCGGATCCCGAAGAAGACGAGCAGGAAGGCAACAACCATCGTCGTATAGCCAATCACCGCGCCCCGATCGAACCCGATCGAATCTTGGAACGGGAGCACGGCCAGCATCATGACCGACAGGATGCCACCGGCAATCAGCCCAAACGTCCAAATCGTTTTCTTCATACGTCGGCGCTCCTCACGCGAGTTAGGTGTGATTTCGGCCGGAGAATAGCGCGCGCGCGTTTCGTTTCGCGTCACTCGAATGGGTGATTTTTCGGAAAAACCGCGACAATCATCCTTTCAGGCGATAAGCCCGGCGTCCTTCGCGATCTGCACGGCCTGGGTGCGACGTTTCGCGCCCAACTTGTCGAACAGCCGGCTCGAGTGGGTCTTTACCGTGTTCTCGCTGACAAACACCTTCTCGGCGATCTCGCGGTTGCTCAAACCGGCGGCGATCAGCTCGAGGATCTCGAGCTCGCGCCGCGTGATTCCAAGTTGCGCCAAACGTTGCGCGTTGACGAGGAACGGCTCGGTCGCACGAACAGTCACCGGCACTCGGACCTCCCTCACGACCACCGTCTCTCTGGTCTTGGTGAGCTTGAGCCCGAGCCAGATGCCGAGCGTCGCGAACAGGAGGGCGACGAGACCTCCGTAGATCTCGATCGAGTGCTCGACGACGAGAAAGCGGTATTCGATGAGCTTGAGGCCGGCGATCAGGACGCCGCCCAGGAGGCCATACAGCAAGATGGTCTTTCTCACGCCGGGAATATCACCGTCGGAGAAAGAATTGTCATTATGGGTGGCCGAGCGTCACACGAAGATCATTGCGAGCTCGAAGACCAGCGGGACTCGAGCCCCTGACGGCGACCATGTCAGGTGATCCGTCGTCAGGCGGCATCCGATCACCGAGTTATTCGGTCCGGTGTACGACGATTATCGTCGGAGCACGCGCGCGCTCGTGCCGTGGATCATTTGACCGACTACTCGCCGCCGGCGGCGACCCACGGATCGGTGTTCATCCAATGCGAATCGGGCGCGAAGAGAAACACCATCCCGCCGTCCGCCAGCTCGGGTAGCAATCGCTTGGCACGCCCCGGTTCCATCGCCGGGCAGCCCTCGCTGCGACCGGCCTTCGTCGGCGTGACATAGGGCGCACCATGCGCGACGACGCCGCGAGCGAGCGCGTTGTCATTGAAGCCCTCTGAGACGCCCATCAAACGGAGACCGAGCGAGCTATACGCCCGTCCTCCTGCGTGCCCATGAAACGCGTACGTTGCCTTGGCCAGGTACAGTCCGAGCGACGTCGCGGCGCTACCGAGCGCATTCGAGAATCGCGTCGGGAGACCGTACTTGTTGGTCGACGAGCCGCGACCATGCGCGACGGTGAACGGCCCGTCGACGATCTTTAGCGAACTCATATCGAACACGTAACCGCGCCGCGCGGTGCTCGGCAGCCCGTAGTCGACGAAATAAAGGAAGGGCTTTTTGACTTCGTCGGGGTGCGCCGCCTTGAAGGCGAAATAGCTGCGGAAGGCGCCGGCGAGCGCCTGCGGATGGCTCAGCGGTCGCACCATCGACTCGAACGCGCCGAGCGCGGTTCTGGTTTCCGTCGCGAGCCTGCTCGTCGATACGGTTGCGCGAGCCGACGCCGTCGAATCCGTCGGCGCGATGGCGGCAATGAAGGTCGGCACATCGTGTGATACCGGCCCCAACTGCTCGCGTTCGGAGGCGAAAAGCGCCCCAGCGACGATAACGGCCGCCGCGCCAACGAGAACGTTCTGCAAATACCTGCCAGGAGCCACGATGCGCCTCTCTTTGTGCGCCTTTCGGCGCAACGGACAATGACCGACCACGGGGGCTAACTAGCTCCCGGCGTCAGTGATCTCGTCTTCAACGTCTTCTCATCAATCTAACACAGCTTCGATCCTGCGTAAACGCCTAAATCGTTACGGCAGAGTGTGTTAGTCCTTGCCCGACTCGGCTGATGAATGGACACGGGGCTCGCCGCGGGGCCGCCATGATTCCGTACACCTCGCTTCGCAGACGTTCCGTTCAAGTATCGATCACCCACATCAGCTTGCTCGAACGCCGCTGGCCTCTCTAACCTCCAAGCCGGCTATGACGGTTTCCACATGCACCACGTAACCGGAGACACCCATGTACCTCGTTCGCGAAATCATGTACTGCAAGCCGGGCAAAGTCCGTCCGATGGTCGAAAAGTTCACGGCGATGTCGAAGCTCAGCGAAAAGGTGGGGATGCCCAAGATGCGCGTCATGACTGACATGTGCGCCGAACGCTATTGGACCATCGTCTCCGAGATGGAAGTGCCGAGCCTCCAGGCGTTCGATGACATGATGAAGAATCCTCAGGGGTCAGCCGAGGACATGAAACAGTTCGAGAAGCTCATGGAGGGCTACCACGATCTTGTCGACTACGGCAAGCGCGAGATCTACAAGATCGAGGGCTAATCTCGCCATTGTCATCGGAGCGAAGCGACGAAGGATCTGCGGTTGGCGTGACCAACCGCAGATCCTTCGTCGCTTCGCTCCTCAGGATGACAGGCACCTATCGCACGCAGGCTCTTATCGCACGCAGGCTCCTATCGCATGACAGGCTCCTATCGCATGACAGGCTCCTATCGCATGACAGGCTCCTATCGCATGACAGGCTCCTATCGCATGACAGGCTCCTATCGCGCCGCGTTCGCCAAATCTCTGAGCGACGCCTCGAGCAAACGCACGCGACCCGCATCGGACGATCCGGCTTCATAGCCGCGCACATCGCCGGCCAACTTGTTCAACGCGTCGCGCCGCGCTGAACCTGACATGGCTTCGGCACTCGCAAGCGAAGTCCGCACGCTGGACACTTTGTCCGCCGACAGGCCCTTCCAGCGCTCGAGCTGATCCGTGTACGCCCGCGACAACGCGAATGTCGCCGGCCAGACGAGCTTCGGCTGGTCCTGCACGTTGAGGAAATCGAAATGGACGGATTTCGCGGCGTCCAGCTCGTTCTGCGTGATCGCCGCGCTCGGCGTCAGCTCGAAGATGTCGAGACCACGCTGCATCTCCGAACCAATGATCTGGCCGTTGTACCAGTACGCCGACCAGAATCCGCCGCCCATCGCGCGCGTCGAGTCGTTCGGGCCACGGTCGAAGAACGCGATCTCGTGCGGGTGCGCCGGGTCGGTCCACTCGAATACCGAGAGTCCGCCCTGATACCACGCTTGCACCATGATCGTACGCCCGGGAATCGGGATCAACGATCCGTTGTGCGCCACGCAATTCTCCAACGCCGTCTGCGGCGCTGGCAGCTTGTAGTAGCTCTGAAATACCATCTTGCCATTCACGATCTTGAAAATGGCATCAGCGCCCCACTCCTTCGGATCGGCCGCGCGGCAATAGGGCGCACCGCCACCGCCCCACTCGTCGGTGAAGAGAACCATCGACCCGTCGTTGCTGAACGTGGCCGAATGCCAGAACGAGAAGTTGGAGTCGGCCACCGCGGCCACGCGCTTCGGATGCGGCGTATCGTGAATGTCGAGCAACAGGCCCATCCCCGCGCAGGCGCCGCCGGCCAGGCCGACTGCCGGATAGACTGTGATGTCATGGCACTGCGTCAGCACCCGCGGGGCGAACGGCGACGCGACGCCGAACTTCTTGGCCAACGCGTCCACTTGCGACCGATACGATGCGGAATCCGCCTTCGTCGATGTCGCACTCAGCGGTGTGAGCGCCGCGACGGAGGTCTGGAAGTTGACCAGCGCCGAATCTTCGCGCGTGACCGGCGCGGCGTTACCACCTCCACGTCCGCCTCGACCGCCACGACCGCCGGCGGCGACCGGGCCGCACCCGCCAGCCAACAGTCCTCCGCGTCCGCCACCACGTCCGCCGCGACCGCCAGATAGATCGATGCCAAAGGCTCGCGCGAGCGAGTCGACCTGCGTGTTGCAACGCGCCGAATCCGCGGCCGTCGGCCCGACCGGCGCCAGCTTTGCGCGCGCGGCGTCGAACTGTGCACGAACGCGATTGGCGGCAGTGTCCGCCGGCGACGCGCCATGGCTTCGCTCATATGGTAGGCCGCCGAGCGTGGACGACGTCGGATCGGCGAAGATGGCCGGCGAGCTTACGACGTCCGCTTGCTCCGGATGCGCGAGCGGAACCTTGATCACCTCGATGCGGAATTGCGACGTGTTCGGGTCCCAGGGATTGTCGTTGCACCGCGCCAACTCCTCGGACGGACGAACGCTCGACGTTCCCGAGATATAGACGTAGACGTTGGCCTGGTCGTTCGGGTCGTGCACCACCGTGTGCGTGTGCGAGCCACGGCACGTCTGCACGTTCGCGATGTATTTCGGGTGATCGATGTCGGTGATGTCGAAGATGCGGAGGCCGCGAATGCGCTCCTTGCTCACCGGCTCGCGAGGCGCCTCGGTTCCACAATCGAGGCGCGCCGTCGGCGCCTCGGCCGACACGAACAGCAAGTTCTTGTAGACCGACACATCGCTCTGCGACGCAGGGCAGAGTGTGCCGATTCGCAGCCGCGGCTGCGTCGGATTCGAGATGTCCCAGATTTGGAAGCCGTTGTAGTTGCCCTGAATGACGTTCGTGCCCGTGAATCCGAGATCGGAATTGGTGATCCCGGCGAAGTGCTCGGGCGACGGCGTGTGCGATACCTTGCGCAAATTCCAAATCGCTTCGCCGGCGTCTTGCAGCCCCGCCTTCAATCCGACGCGCGGATCGGGAGACGGCGCCGCCAGGAGCGGCGCGGACATATTGGGCGTCGACAGCGAGATCGCACTGGCCGACATCGCTGTCGACGACGAGCTGCCAGCACATCCGGCAGCGACCAGCGCCGAAATCACCAAGGCGGCCGCGGTCAACGCGCGTGGGAGCGCGCGACGAATAACGTTCATGTTCTGTCTCCTGAGCCTGAGGGGAGTGCGTCGAGCATCTGCTGCATGCGATCGATCTCGGTGGTCTGATCGGCCTGCACGTCGTTGGCGAACTTGAATACGATCTCGTCCTGCGCGGCACCGGCGGTTTTGAACAACGTGTCGACCATCGTGAGCGCGCCGCGGTGGTGCTGAATCATGAACGTGAGAAAGAGCCGGTCGAACTCCGCGCCGCGCGCGGCGTCGAGCTGCTTCATCTGCTCGTCGGTCAGCATGCCGGGCATCATCATGAAGTGCTCCATGCCGCCCATGTTCATTTTCATGCCGCGCGCGTCGGCCTCGGGTACGGGTTGGTTGCGCTCCTTGAGCCACTGTTGCATCAAGCCGATTTCGGCGGTCTGGCCGGTCGCGATCCGTCCGCAGAAGATCTGGAGGGAGCGACTGGCACCATGCGACTGCGCCCAGCCCGCCATTTTCACCGCTTGCGCGTGATGAGCGATCATGCCGGACATGAATTCGATGTCGGCGGCGGTATACGGGCGACGGACGCTGTCGCGCCGCGCTTGTTCCACGCCGCTCACGGGCGCCTGCGCCGACGCGCGACTCGAACCGACGAGCACGCCAACGCCGAGCACGCATGCGAACGCTGCTGGGATCGATGAACGTCTCATAAAAGGTGGGCCTCCGGGATCATGGACGTCGCGACCCGCATCCACATGTTAATTGACGCGCAGGAGATCGGGAGTGTTGGGTTCGACGCCCAGCTCGACGGCGACAGAAAGCTCCGGGCCGAAGGTGGCGACTACTTGCCCTCGACCTTCGACAGCCGCGCGATCTTCGCGCGCACCTCGGCGACCTTTGGCTGGAGCTCGGGGTCCGCGTTCTTCCACAGGTCGGCGAACGTCATATAGTGCGACAGCGCCTGCTGGCGGTCGCCCTTGGCCTCGTACAACTCGCCCAGTCGTTTGTGGATTCCCGGCATGAACATGCCGTCGGTAAAACCACGGTCGAACGCCGGCGTATCCAAATAGCGATTGAAGACGGCGATCGTCGAGTCGGCATTGCCGAGCAGGTCGTATGATCGACCGATGAGCGGAAGGACGCACACTCGGCAGCCCGTCACGTCTGCGGCCCGAAAAAAGACCAGCGCTTCGGCGGGTTTGTTCGACGCCAGCGCGATTTGGCCCTGCATGAGCGCTCGATACAATGAATCGTCTCGGAACGTCACGCGCTTATGCGCGTTTTCCCAGCGCTCGAGTACGGCGCGTGCCTGATCGGGGCGGCTGACAAGCGTGTAATCCCAGGCCAATCGGTTGATTGGATCGTTGATCTGAGCAATCGAATCCACAGGGTGATGCGCAAGCGTATCGCCGAGAATGCGTAGCGCCGTTGCCTTGTCGCCGAGAAACCAGACAACGGCGTGCGCATCGTCGATCGCCTCCATGATCGCGGCTTCCTTGAGCCCGCCCGCGCCGAAGCTGGACCAGGCCTCGTGCATGTGTCGGCGCGCCTCGGCGATCCGGCCATGAACCTTTGCGGCGTCGGCGAGCGCGAGCGACGCAGTGCCGAGCGCAGACTCGTCGCTACTCAGGCGCGCTCGCTCGGCAGCGATCAGCACGACATTAGAATCATACTGTTGCCGAGCAGTGTTGACCTCGATCCGCTCGAGCACGGCAGCGGTGTTCGTCGGAAACGCCTTTGCCAATTCATCGACGGCTCGCGATGCGCTATCGAACTGTCCGAGCATGATGTCCGCCTCGGCGAGGTTCGTGTAGTGCACCGCGACGACTGGTCCCACCTGGATCGCCTTGACGATCAGCTCTTTGGCCTTGGCGTAGTTCCGCAGCCCGACATAATGGGTGGAGAGATTGTTGAGCGCTGCGACGTTACGGGGCTGGATCTCGAGCACCTGCTCGTACGCCGTCCGTGCCTTGGCCCCATCCTGATGTTGGCCCTGGTCAAAATAGGTGGCGATCACGAGATAGCGCTCGGCATCTCCCAACCGATCGCGGTGCGCATAGGCTTTCTCGAGCAGCGGCATCGACTTGTCGATCAAGCCGCGGTTGCCGTAGATGACGGCGAGTCTGCGATACGCCATCGCGAAGCCGGTGTCCAACGCGATCGCCTCTTCGAGCAACTGGGTGCCTCTCGCGAAGTCGCCCTCCATGAACCCGGCCCGGTTGCCCGCGACGTATTTCTTGAGCGCATCGAGACTCGACGTCGTCACCTGCTCGAGTGGCGGAGTCGCCTGGACGTTGCGCAATGACTCGCCGATCTTGGCACGTACCTGTTTCGCCAGCTTGTCGATCGTGGGGAGCAAATCCGCGGCGCTGTTCGCGTTCGCCGAGAAGTTGCCCAACACGTCGCCCGATTGCGGCGACATCAGCTGGAGGGAGACGACGTACCGCCCGCCGAGGCCGAGCAGGTTCCCGTTGATCACGACCCGAATGCCTTCGCGCGTCGCAATCTCCCGCGCTTCCTTGAAATCGACAAATGTCGTTGCCGGCTTCTGCATGCGTCGCAACACGTCGCGCATCGCTGCTTGCTGAAGCACGTTCACGCTCTGCGACTGACCAAGCGCGGTGCGGAACGCTTCCGTCACAACAGGCCCGAGTGACGAATCGTTGGCGGGGCTCGGGAAATCCGAGACGAGCAGCTTCTCGTCTCTGCCCAGCGCGCCCGACGCAATCAGTGACCCGAACGGCCCAACTCCGGTCGCCCGCAGCACCATGTACGCGCCGATCAGGAATATGAAACCACCGACCGCCCACGCTCCGCCGATCGCCGTGCGTCGCCACGACATGTGTGGGCTCGCCTTGAGCGCGATCGTTGCCATAGTCCCCTGCATCATGCTTGGCGTACCGCCCGGCGTGAACGTCGGCGTCGAGAGCATGGCCCGACGCGTGGCATGATTGACGTAGGCCGTGAACAGGATGACTGGCAGTCCGAGCGCCATCACCACCAACGCGCCCGGGAATACCCAGTCGGGCAGACCAATGGCGACAATCGCGGCTTTGGCGACGACGGCGACAACGACGAATGCCATCGCGTACACGAGCAGCGCCTTCTTGAGCATGCCGCGGCCGCCGAGGAGAATCGACGGCATCACGGCGTGCCCGCCGCCGCTCGTGACCGTTTCGAGAACTCTCACGATGTCGCCCGCGTGCTGCGGCCGTTCGTCGGCCTCCTTGCCGAGGCACCGCATGATCAACTCCGCGAGTTGCGGAGGCGTGTCCGGCCGAAGCTCTGTGATCGGCAGAGCGGTCTCGCCCATGTGCGCCGCCAGCAGCTTCTGCGGGGTCTTAGCTACGAAAGGCGGACGACCAGACAGCAGCTCGTAGGCGAGACAGCCGAACGAATAGATGTCGGCTCGATGGTCTGTGCTCGGATCGCCGGCTGCTTGTTCCGGCGACATGTACGTCGGCGTCCCGATGGACGTGCCGATCTGCGTGAGCGTCGCACCCGGCGCAGCCATGCGGGATGCCGATAATGCTTTTGCAATTCCAAAGTCGGTAACGGTCGCCGATCCGCCGGACATGAGAACGTTGTCCGGTTTGATGTCGCGGTGAACGACGCCGCGCTCGTGCGCGTACGCCAGCGCTTTTGCCACGTCGCGCAACACGCCGATGACTTCGGTGATCGGCAGGGTGCCGGTCCGCGTGAGTCGCGCGCGCAGCGACTCGCCGTCGACGAAGGGCATCGTGTAGAACGGCACGCCCTCCATTTGCCCGGCGCTGTGCACCGGAACGATATGCGGATGCTGTAGTCCCGCCGCGAGCACAATTTCGCGATTGAACCGTTCGACGTTCACGCCGGCGACGAGCTCCGGCGGGAGAACCTTCACGACGACATGTCGCTGCAATGATTCGTCGCGCGCGACGAACACGCGCGACATGCCGCCGCCGCCGAGCTCGCGCTCGACCGTGTATCCCGAGCCGAGCGTCTGTTGGAGTTGATCGCGTAGCTGCATCGCTGCCGATCTCCGGGGGGTTTCAGCAGCGCTAAACGTAGGTGACCGCCGACCGCATAGCTAGCGCAAACTACCCTCCAATCACATCGAGGCCCGCTCGCCGCAACTGCTCACTCATCGTCGCGAGCTCGCGCGCGGTGACATCATTGAACTCGGCGCGCACCGCGGCGGCTCGCTCGTGCAACAACTGCGCGACCTCGCGTTGCGACGCCGTCGGTGCGTAATCCGATCCGCTCACGCTTCCCGCGAGGTATTCGAGCTGCTCGGCGAGACGCGGCGACCATCGCACATCGTCCTGTCCACGACCGGTGATTCGACGCTGGAACAGCTTCTCTTCGAGGCGTCCAAGCTTGGCGTCGAGCGAGTCGATCGCGGTGCGCACTCCTTTGCGCTGCTCGAGCTTTGACGAATCGGCATCGATGACCTTGAGCAGCGACTCGAGGCGACCTCGCGTCAGCTCCAATGAGTTCACCATCTGCACGACGTCGCTCATGTCGCGCTGGATCGAGCGCACGAGCTCGACGTTGGCGCGAATTCCCTCCTCGCTGCCACCGCTGAGCGGATCTTTCTTGAGCTCGAGCGGCTGCGACAATGTCTGTCCCCGCGCGGTGATCGACACGGTGTAGGTCGCGGGCGGCAACAGGACGGAAATGCGACCGAAGCTCGGCGCATTCTTTCCGTCGAGCCCCACCGTCATCCAATCGGCGTAGAGAGGTGAGGTGCGCAGCTTGCCTTGCGGCGTCGGATCGCTGCGCAGATCCCAGTACACCCGATTGATCCCCTGATACATCGGTCCCTTCATCGTACGCACGACGACGCCCGCTGCGTCCTTGATCGTGATCGTCGCGCTGTCACGCTTCACGGTTTGCACGCCGGCCGAATCCTTTACGACGCTGTCGCTGCCGGTCTTCAGCCAATAATTGAGCGATGCGCCGTACGAGGGGTTGAGGCCGGAGCTCGGGTCGTACACCACGGCGAAGATTCCCTCGGCGTCACGGAACCGGTACGCAGCGCGCGGCTTGAACAGATACGCGTCCGTCGTGGCAACGTCCGCGTCGATTGCGCGAAGTGGAGTGATGTCGTCGAGAATCCAGAAGCCGCGGCCGTACGTCGCCACGACCAGGTCGTTAAAGTGCGGTTGCACCACGAGTCCATACACCGGCGCGTGCGGAAGATTCGTCTGCAACGACTGCCAGTGTCCGCCGTCATCAAACGAGACGAACAAACCGTTCTCCAGTCCGAGATACAACATCCCATGACGAACGGGATCCTCGATCACGACGTGCGCGTACGACAACGGCGTGTGCGCCAATCCAGTTGTGATGGCCTTCCACGTTTTGCCGAAGTCAGTCGTCTTGTAGACCCACGGATCGCGGTTGTTCGCCTGGTGGCCGTCAACGGTGATGTACGCCGTGCCGGCGTCGAACCGCGACGCGGCGATCGAGCTGATCGTTCCCCAGGTCCATAGAGTCGGGATGTTGGCGGTGACGTTCGTCCACGTCGCGCCGCCATCGCGCGTGACGTGGACGACGCCATCGTTGCTTCCCGTCCACAGGATCTTCCCATCGAGCGGCGACTCGGCGATCGAGAATATCACACCGGCGTACTCGACGCCGATGTTGTCGGGCGTCAGTCCGCCCGAGATTTGCTGCTTCGACTTGTCGTTGCGCGTGAGGTCGGGCGAGATCGTTCGCCACGTCACGCCGCTGTCAGTACTCACGTGCACGTGCTGACTGCCGACGTAGACGCGGTTGTGATCGTGTGTGCTCAGCGTGAGCGGCGCGTTCCACACGAAGCGATAGCGCGCGCTGTCGGCCGGCGCGCCGGCCACGTACTGCGGCCACACCTCGACCATGTGCGACACGTTGTTGCGCAGATCATAGCGCGTGACGATCCCACCCACGCTGCCGGTCCCCGAGGCGCTCGACCAGACGAGATTTCCGTCGACGGTGTCGGGCGTCGCCCAACCACTCTCGCCGCCGCCGACCGTCCGCCACATGCCGCGCACGATGCCGGGAAATGTCGAGTCGCCGCCGGTGCGCGCGTTGCTCGGACCCATCGCGCTTGGCCCGTCCTGCCGGTTTCCGTACACGTTGTATGGAACTTTGTTGTCGACCGTGACGTGGTACATCTGCGCCACGGGAAGTTGCACCTGATTCCACGTGCGCCCGCGATTACTGCTGATCGACACACCGCCGTCGTGGCTGACCAACATGCGGTTGCCGTCGCTCGGATCGATCCACATCTCGTGATGGTCCCCGCCCGGCCACTGCGCGAACGGGACGTCGATGATATGCTCGCCGGCGTCCAAGGTCTTCGAGAACGCCGCCGAGACGAAGTAGACTTCGTTCTCATTGTCGGGCGAGACGGTGAGGCGATTGTAGTAGTGCGTGCGACCAGCCATCGTCAAATCGCTGCTCATCAACTTCCACGAAACGCCGGCGTCGTCCGAGCGAAACAAACGGCCGCGATCGGTCGGCTTTCCGTCGGCGAGCGGAACGCCGTCGCCTGTCTCGATCAACGCGTAGACGCGATTCGGATTCGTCTTGCTGACGGTGAGATTGATCTTGCCAATCTGTTTGGTCGGCAGCCCATTGCCGGTCAATCGCTTCCACGTCGTCCCACCGTCGGTCGACTTCCAGATGCCGCTCCCCGCGCCGCCGCTCGTGCGTCCCCATGTGTGGATCTCCATCTGCCAGAACGTCGCGTACAGCACGCGCGGGTTCGTCGGGTCCATCACCAGCTCGTTCGCGCCGCTCGAGTCATTCACGAACAGCACCTTCTCCCAGTTCTTGCCGCCGTCCGTCGTTCGATAAACGCCTTTCTCCGGTTGTGGACCATATAGATGTCCGAGCGCCGCGACGTAGACGCGATCCGGGTCGCGCGGATCGATCACCACGCGCGCGATGCGTCCAGTGTTCTCGAGCCCCATGCGCGTCCACGTCTTCCCGGCGTCGAGCGACTTGAACACACCCCAGCCAAGTGAGATGTGGCTGCGAATGAATGGTTCGCCGGTGCCGGCCCACACGACATTCGGATCCGACGGCGCCACCATGAGCGCGCCGACCGATGCGACCGGTTGGTTGTCGAAGATCGGAGTCCAATGAACCCCGCCATCAGTACTCTTGAATATCCCACCCGACGCTGCGCCGGCGTAAATGATGTTCGGGTTGCCGGAGACCCCCGCCACCGTACTGATGCGGTTTCCCTCAGGACCGATGTAGCGGAACTTGAGGCGCGAATACACCAACGTGTCGACGGCGCCGGGAACGGGAGGTTGTTCGGGCTGCGCCTTGCGTTGCGCGACGGCGATGGACGGAGCAACGAGAAGGGCGGCGAGAACTACGGTGCGCATAGGGGGTTGCGATGAGCGGTGAGCGATCGGCGGCCGATGAGTGGCGAGCCGCGTCACCAAGCTACGAGCAACGGGCAACCGGCGCGACCACTTCGACGGAGTGGACAACGCTTGCGGTCGAACCGCGGGTGGGCCATCGGGACACCGCGCCGTGCCACGGAATGTTGGTTAGTGATCCATGACCATCGCATCGTGTGACATGGATTCGACGAGTGACTGCCTGGCATACGGGCTAGTCCCTGAGATAGACCCTGCCCGAGACACCTCATGCGTCGAATTCTGTCTATCGTCATCACGGTCGCCACGCTCACCGCCTGTGGCGGTGGCGACAAAGCGATTGCGCCTCATATCGTTCCACCGGTTGCCGACTCCATCAATCCGACACGCGGCACCGTCGGCACCGTCGTTCGCCTAATCGGGAGCGCGTTCACCGATTCGGCGCGAGTATTCTTTAACGGACTGCCGTCGCCACGGGTCGAGCGACAGGGCAATCAACTGTTCGTGACCGCGCCCGAGGGACTCGCGCGCGGCACGACGTACGACCTTCGCGTCGTGAATCGCGACGGCGGCGCTGACACGCTCGCCGCGGCGTTTCTGGCGGTGTTGCCATCGGTCGCGCGCGTCAACGGCGTCACCAAGCCCACGGGCTTGATCGGCATGACGGTGCTCATCGAAGGCGACGCGTTCGGCGACGCCCGTCACGGCAAAGTGTTCTTCGCGGGCTCCGGCGGAACGCCGATCCAAGCGACGATCGCCGACTCGCTCAACGATTGGACGAACAACTACGTCGTCACCACGGTGCCGGCCGGGACGCCGAACACTTCGCAGATCACCGTGCAAACCGCCACGGGAACAAGCAGCTCGATCTCGTTCAGTTTGATCAGCGGCGCGACGTTCAGCCCGAGCGTGATCAACTGGACACAGACCTCCGCGCTCCCGCAGCCGTTGCAAGGACTGGGCGCCGTGTTCGTTCCGCCGGCGAACTCGGGCGTCAACGCGGCCAACTACGTATTCGTCGTCGGCGGTGCGGCCGATCAGACGAACGTTGCGACGACCGCCGTCTATCGCGCGCAAGCGCAGCAGACTGGCGCGCTCTCGGTGTGGACGCCGGCGGCCACGCCGCTTCCGGTCGCGCGTGCCTATCACGCAACGGTCGCCGCGTCGGCGTACACATCGGCGCTCGACACGACGACGACTGAAGCCTACCTCTATGCCATCGGCGGTATCGATGCAAGCGGAGCGACGGTCAATACCGTGTACTACTCGAAGGTCGCGCTCGATGGATCGAACGGCGCCTGGCAGACGGCAACGCCGTTCCCAACAGCGATTCACTCCGCGAGCGCCGTCGTCTTCCGCGGCTATATCTACATCACCGGCGGCTCGGATGCCCAGAACGCGCCGACGCCGACGGCGATGCGCGCCGCCGTCAACGCCGACGGCACGATCGGCGCGTGGCAGCCAATCCTGGCGCTCCCGAGCGGCGTGGCGTTCCAGGGGCTGGTGAACTTTGGACCCTACCTGTACGCCGTCGGTGGCGACGCCACTACCGTGTCACCCGCACAGGGCACGACGTCGGGCGGTGAGATGTCGTCGACGTACTTGGCACGCGTCAACCTGCGCACCGGCGATCTCGCGGCGACGTGGGCGCCGCTGGCGACAATGAGCAAGGGGCGGAGCAAGCACAATACGGTCGTCGGCGGCGGCTATCTGTTCACCACGTCGGGCGTGTACGCCGGCTCGCCCGGTTCCAGCGAGAACACCTACAGCCAGATCAACTCCGACGGGACGGTGAGCAGTTGGAATGGCGCTACCGGCACGAACACGATCAGCACACTCCTGGGCTACGACGTCTACAATGAAGCCGCGATCAGCTTCGTCGACGCCACCGGCAAAGGACACGTGCTCGTACTCGGCGGGGCAAAGCGTCAGCTGCCAGGAAGAGCGTCGGCGGCGGTCGTCTATTACTGATCCCGCTCTATCCTCGCTTGAACCACTCGGGCGCGCCCGGCACCTTGCGAAGATCGTAGTCGAGCACCGTTTGTCCTTCATCGGCGATGGCGCCGACGGTGAACCACGCCGTGCAGTAGATCTCCAAGTCGGCGCGGTCGTCGCCCTCCACCGGAACAACGCGAATGCGCGCACGGAACGTCGGGTGGAGGAGGAACATCACCTCGTTTCCGAGAGGCGGTCCGTCGTGTCGCTCGACGACGAGCCGAATGACCAGCGCTTTCTCGTACTGCGCCGTGATTTCGGCTGTCAGCGTTCGGCCATTATCCGAGCTCGGATGCTCGCCGAAAATATCCAGGACGGTATCGTCGTCCCACACGGCGCCCGTCAGAAGAAATCGATCGAGTCGCTCGCGCAGATCTTTCGGTAAGTCTGGCAACGTCACTTGCATCTCACCGGTCGGCATCGGTTGTTCGGCGGTCACAGCGACCGTACCCGCCGGTGGCGTTCCCGGCGCAACAGAGGCAACCGGCGAAGCCGGCGCACTGGGCGAAGCGCCGCCCGCGGGAATCAGTTTCCCCGATGCAAGCTTTTGCGCGACCTTGTCCGCGCGATCGATTCGCGTTTCCTGATCCTCGAGCTTCGACGCCACCCAGTTCACGATGTCGTTGTCAGCGCGGGCCTGGATTCCGCCGTAATAAATGCGCGTCCAGAGGAAGCTCGCGAGAAATCCGATCGTCGCGAGCGTAACGAGGACGACTTGCGTGACGACCGCCGTCCCGCTCGGCGCCGGCGCGACCGATTTGGCCACCTGATCGCCAATTCTCGCGAGCGCGGTGCCCAGCGTTCCGAGTTCGACCAGACCGACACCGACGAGAATCTTGGTGAGCCAATCCGCGACCTGCTCCAGGTTGTTGCTCGGCTCATAAGGAGTGGCGACCGCGTCGCGGCGGCCATCGCTGCTGGCCGCGTTCTCGGGGTTGCGCCTGGTCGTGCGCGGAATGCCGAAGAGAAATCCGAGCAAGGCACCGACGCTGAGCGTCGCGGTCCCGATCAATGCCTCGATCGTGAGCAGCGTGTACGACCTGATCGTCGCGCCGTACGCGGTGAGGAGGACGGCGGTGAGCGCAAGCGCGAACTGAAACACGCGCCACGGAGGCCGTTCACTCTGCGTGGGCGGACGGGAAGCACCGGCGTCCGTCGCTCGTACGGATGCCGCCGCGGGACCATTCGGGGAGCCGCTGGACAGTGGGGCGAACCTCGAGACGATCGCGGCGGCGCGACGTTCGCTGACGGCGAGGTCCTTGGGATCGGGCATCTCACCCTCCCTGCAGACGTCGCCCGATTATGCACCCGTGCCAAGCGATTGGCAACAGATTTGATTCGAGTCGTCAATCATTGGCTGAAACTCTGTGACGTAACCAAGTCTGCGATAGTCGCGTAGATTACTACGAGTCTAGCCACGGTGGCTTTCATGCTGGAAACAGTCGGTGCAATACTTCGGCGAGAGATGACGGGCCGAAACAAGGCGGGAGCGATCCTCGCCATGTTGACCTGCCCTTGCCATGCGGTGATGCTCATTTTCCTGCTCGCCGGTACAGCCGTCGGCTCGTGGCTCGCCGCGGTCCAGGCCTATTTGTATCTTGGCTTCACGGTTGTCTTCGTCGTCGGCATCTGGCTCATGTTCCGCAAGAGCGCGACGACCTGTGAAATTCCTCGACCCTCGCCAAGCCGTCGCGCCAGCGACGACCATGCCTGAGAACGACTCGCCCGAAGAAGCAGACATTATCCTCCGCGAACACCAACTCGAGTACTTCGACGAGTTACGGGTGAGCGAGCAGGTGCTCACCGCGCGGTTCGCGCGTTCGTGTTCCACCGAATCCTGCGGCGCGCGCTGCTGCCGCGAAGGTGTGCTGGTCGACGTCGCGCATCGCGATCGCGTCCTCGCTGAGTCGGCGCTCATCGTGCGGCACATGGAGCCGAGTCAGGAGCACGATCCCGCGCGCTGGTTCGAGGACCATGATGAGCCCGACCTCGATTTTCCGTCGGGACGCGCGGTGAACACGACCATCGTGAACGGCACGTGCGTCTTCCTCGACAGCCGTCGTCGCTGCGTTCTCCACAGCGCGGAAGCGACGTCGCCCGGACTCAAGCCATTCTTTTGCCGTGCCTATCCGGTCGCTATCGACCATGGTCTCGTTACGCTCGATTCGGGTTGGTGCCCCGACGACACGCAGTGCTGCGAGCCCCTCGATGGCGGGGAGTTGACGGCCCTCGACGTCTACGAGCCCGAGCTACTGCACATGCTGGGCAACGCGGGCCTGGCTGAGCTCCGTCGCATCGCCGAGCTCACGCTACCGCGACAGGACCCGGACCAGTCGGTACCGGCACCTCTCCTGTCATCCTGAGGAGCGCACCTCATCTCCTGTCATCCTGAGGAGCGCAGCGACGAAGGATCTGTTTTGGGGCCACGGGTCGCTGACACCAGATTCTTCGCTTCGCTCAGGATGACATGGCGTTTTGAGACCTGTTCCTACCTAGCCCACGGAAACTTGAGCGTCGCCAGCACCGAGATCACGCGATGCTTGGTATCGCTACCGTCGGCGATCTTTCCGAGACTGTGATCGTAGCGAGCGCCGATCGAGAACGTCTTTCCGCCGACGTCGAACGCGAGACCGCCACCGGCTACCAACCCGTAATCCACCATCTTCAACTTCATCCCCGGCGACTCGAGGTCGTCGCAGTTGCTGTTGATGTTCACGCCCTGCCCCGACACTTCGATATTGCAGCTCGCCTTGAACGAAATCGCCGGTCCTCCATAAAAGAACGGCTTGACCCCGCCAGACGTCGGAACCTCGACCCGCAATAGCACCGGCACTTCCACGTAGTTCATCTTCAGCTTGGCATCGACGTCCGTCTCTTTGTCTGTAATTCCCTTCGACGAGTAGAGGAGCTCGGGCTGGACGGCAAGACTCGGAGCGACCGCTCCCAGCGCCACCACGCAGATTGCGAGCGTCAACGGACGATCTGCATCACACTCGCGCCGACGCGATCGCGGAGGGTCGCCGAATACTCACTTTGTTGCCGGCGCTTTACCGAGTCAGGTTGCACGCGCGCACCGGCGGCGGTCAGCGCATCGCCCAGCCCGCGGAGCTGCGTCGAGTCGCGCAGCATGAAGACGCGCATGTGCGTCCACGGCAGCGTGCTGTCGTTCGCCATGAACGTCGTCACGGAGAGGAACGCGCCGGTACGCTGCGCTTCGTGATCGATCGGTTCGGCAACATCGCGGATATACCGCGTATACTCGTCGACTTTTCCGGATCGTGCGCGCCAGAAATACACCTGCGCCAGCGTCGCATCGGGCCACGATGCCAACGGCGCCCGCATGTTCGACGCCGGCGTCGCGCTTCCCCACGCGTTCAACACATCCTCGGCAACTCGCCCTTCCGTCGCCTCAAGCTCGAAAAAGCTACCGGTGTTGTCGTTCGTGAACACCGCCATCACGATCGGACCACTGGGCGGCGGCGCGTACATGATGCCCACGTCGTTGCCGAGCAGCGGAGGCCAGTCGCCGGTCTTGTGGCCCATGCCGACGCGAAAGCGAACGCGTTGCGGAAGTCGAGAGGTGTAGACCTGTTGCCGCAGAATCCGCCGCATCTCGGTCGTCGACTTCGCGCTCGCGAGCTGCCCGAGCTCGAGCCGCTCCAGCAGACGCGCGATCTCGCGAGCTGTCGTGCGCCCCAGCCATTTCGTCGAGTCGAGGACGAAGTCGTGGTTGCGCCTCGCGGCGCCGCTGTCGCTTGGCGAGCCGCGCTCGAAGACCTCGCGGTCGGTCATCGCTGCGTTTTTCGGATCGGCCAGCTCCCACAGTCCGCGGAACGCTTGGCCGACCGTCGTGCGCAGGCGCGTCTCGCGAAACCCGAGCGAGTCCAGCAGATGGTTGACGCGCGCCAGGCCCACCTTCCCGATCATGATGTCGGTCGCGGTGTTGTCGCTCGTGATGATCATCTGCGTGACGAGATCGCGCAGGGTGGGCTGGAGTCCGACGGCGAATCCTTGCAGCAGACCCGTGCCGCGGCGCAGGTCTTCGGGACGGATGGCGTACCGCTCGTCGAGATTGAGCCGGCCGGCGTCGGCGTCGCGAAAGGCGAGAACCATCACCGGGATCTTGATGACGCTCGCGGTATTCATCGGATCGTCGGCGCGGACGGCGATTTCGCGGCCGGTCGACAACTGCTTCGCGTAGAACGTGCTGTGCGCGGGGAGTGAGTCGAGGCGGGCGTGGATCGTCGCCTCGAGATTCGCCGGCGCCGCTGCACCGATCGCGGGCGACGGACTTCCCGTCTTCGTCGGAGCGCATGCGTCGACGGCGAAGAGCGTCAGTGCGGCCGCAACAACCCAATATGAGTACTCTAATTTCATGACACCGACCACCTCTAGTCCGGGCGGGTTCGATGGAGCCGGCGCGGAGCCCGACTGCGCCGTGTGGTGGCGCGAAGGTATGAGCTACCCACCGGGGCTGCCAGCCGGAACCGCGTCGCGAGTGGCGCACCCAGCGGCCCAGACGGCACGCGCTATGCCGGGTAGAATGCCATCACGGAGGCTCCATGGCACACACCCACGAGTACGATTGCGTCGTCTGCGGCGCCCATTTTGATTCTCAAGACGATCTCGCGCGGCACGACCGGGAAACCCATGCGCCTCGCCAGGCGATCGACCCTCGCGCGCCGGCGGAGCCGATGGGCAATGAGAAACGGCGCAACGGCAACGGACACGGCGAGTCGGTGAGCTGATTTAGTACGCTGGTCCGATCGAGTTCTTCCACTCTGAGCCTCGGCGCGCCGTATCGGGGACGGCGGCTCGCTCGAAGCGTCCAGGCCAGCCGAGGCTCCGTGTGGGGAGGAAGAGCGCCAAGGCCTCTATTAAAGAGTATTAAGATTACTTCCGTCTAGCACGATCTCGCGCCCGACCCTAAGTTGCTCCGGTGGCGACGCCGCCGCGTCGCCCGACCCTCTCGGGCAATTCGTTGGCTACTGACGCGATCCCCACCGCGAACTTTGATTCCCCGCTCGCCGCCTATCGCGGCGACGCTGCCGCTCGTGGTGGCCCCTTCGGTGCGCACGACGGTCTCTGGATTACCGTCGCGACCATCGTCCACCATGCGGCGACCACCAGCGACGCCGATCGAAGACCGGCGTTCCTCCGCGATGCCATCGAGCTCGCGCAAGAGATCGTCGACGACGAGATGCTGAACGTCGTCGGCCAACGGGAGTGGGGCGAGCGAGATCGGTGCTCCTGCGAGCGGATCATGCAGCTGGCCAAGCTCATTGCCGACGCCGGCGCATTTCGTTTGTCGGGCGTATTGCTGGACACGTTGCTTCGCGCCGACGCGTCGCTCAGTGTGATCCAGCGCGGACGGATCCTTGCGCAGCGGGCGCGAGTGGCGTGGCTCGCTGGAGCAATCGACGATGCGCGCGCGCGGTATGCCCTCGTTGAGTCGCTGGGCCAGCGGGCTCGGTCGCCGGAGCTCAAGGTGCGCGCCTGGAACGGGTTCAGCGCCCTGGCGCAGATGCGCGGCAACTTTCCGGAAGTGCGCAGCTACGCGCGTCGGGCGACTCGGCTCGCCGACCGCGAGCACATGCACGCGTTGTCGCACACGGCGCATTTCGCGCTCGTCGTTGCCGCCGCGGCCGAACGACGCTTCGACGAAGCACTCACCGAAGGCTGGATAGTCCATCGGTTGTCGTTGGGCGATCCGATCGATGAAGCAGGCGCGCTTCAGACGATTGGGCAGGTGCTACTGCAATCCGGTCACGCAGCGGTCAGCGAGATCGCCTTCAGTGCCGTCTGCGCCCGGCCGTTGCCCGCGCGCATCCTGCTCCCTGCGCTCGGTGGCTTGGCCATGGCAAGCGCCGCCGCCGGCCACGAGCCGATCATGGAATGGGCGGTCCGAGAAGTTCGCAGCATGCGTCGGACCGCCGCGCCGCGATACGCAGTCACGTCGGCGCTGCTCGACTGCGCGGATGCGCTGAAAGACGTCGGACGCGCGGCCGAAGCGAACGAGTGTGCCACCGAATCGCTCGGGTTGGCAAAACACTACCGCTTCCACGAGATCGAGATTCGCGCCGAGGCGCTGCTGCGCGAAGCGAGCCGGGAACACCGTCGGGAACGCGAGAGCGTTCCGGCGCGCCTCGCACCGCGCACCGCCTCGGTCGTTGGTGAGATTGCCTTGCTGGAACCGCCGCGGTTGCCGGAACACGTTCGTCCGACAGCCGTGGCGGAGTAATGCTGGCGGACGCGCCTAGTTACAGACGACGTGGCCGTTGATGACCTGATAACCACTTACACAGGTGGCCGGATCGTCATCGTGATTCGCGGCGGCTGTCGAGCGAACGGTGCGCTGCGGTTCAGTGGTTCTTGCCTGGTTGCAGGCGGCAAGCGCGGTGAGGATGGTACCGACAGTGACAACACGGAGAACGAAGCGCGCGAAATATTGCGTCGACATGGACGACTCCAGATGGGGGAGTCGGCTATGTACGGCACGTGGATCTCGTGATTCGTTATGACACGTGGAGCGGGGTTACACGGCGTTCAGCGGCGTGCTGGACTGCTCGGATCCGTGTTGGCGTACCCAGCCGGACCGCAACAGCGAGCGCGCATCATCGATGCGCTCCGACATCGGGCCGATGTGCAATTCATGTCGTCCATGACGGCGTTGCTCGACGTCCTCAAGCGATCCGTTCAGCAGGTCGACACGGTGATCCTGCCCGCGCGCGACGTCGACGGGAGCTCGATCGAGCGTCAGATTCGCGAGATCGCGACCCAGCGGCCGAACACCGCGATCATCGTCTACTGTCGCGCGGGCTCGCAGTACTCGGCCGATATTCGCGCGCTCACGTCGGCCGGCGCTCATCAGTTCGTCTTCGCCGGCATCGACGACGACGGTAGCGCCTTCGCCGAAGTACTTCAGTCGGCGCGCCGCCACTGCGCGGCCGACTCGGTCATGCGACAACTTGCGCCGATCGTTCCCGCCTCGCTCCACCCGATCGTCGAAGCGGCACTGGCCGATCCCGCCGAGCGGACGACGATCATACAGCTGGCGAATGCGCAGGGCGTGCATCGAAAGACGCTGTTCAACTGGTGCGAGCGGGCGCGTTTTCTCACGCCGGGCGAGCTGCTGACGTGGTGTCGCCTCGCGCTGGTCGGTCATTATCTCGATACGACTGGCTGCACGCTCGAGACAATCGCCATCGAGATGTCGTTCGCGTCGGACACCGCGCTTCGGAACGCGATCAAGCGGTATACACGAATGCGCGCGACCGATCTGCGGGCGCGTGGGGGCGTCACGAGCGTCGTGGACGCTCTTCGAAAACGGATGGACAGGCCGCGGCGCGCGAGCGGCGAGTTGCACCTGGTGTAACGGTCGCGTCGCGCGTGCGCTGGTAGGCTGTCGCTGCCTCCCACTGATCGGGCCGAATGCCTCCTCACGCCACGACCGCCGTCAGAACGCCAACGTCCCCCGCTTCTGGCGAGCGTCCGCTCGTTCGACCGACTACGCGCGTGGCGCTGTCCGAAAGCCTTGCCGCGGAGCTCCAGATGTCTCCGCGCTCAGGCGAGCGCCTGCAACAACATGTCGACGAGGACGGCGACGAGTTCGTGCTGTCGTCGGCCGACGGGCACCTGAGCGTCCGTCTTCGTCTGTCTCTACAGCGCGAGGCGCTCGAGCATCGAACCGGCGACTCGAAAGTCCTGGTCGATTGGTCGCGAAGCACGGTCGCGTGCGGCAGTCGCCGCGTGGCGCTATCGCGGACCGAGCTGCGGCTGCTGGCTGCGCTGCTCGAGGACGATGGTGCGTGCGTGATGCGCTCGGTGATCATTGGCCGCGTGTGGCCGGACAGCGCGCTCACCACCGCCGAGCGCGAGAACGCGCTCGCCGTCTACGTGTGCACGCTGCGGAAGCGGTTGTCGGCGGTGGGATTGGGATCCGCGCTGCAGACAGTGCGAGGACTGGGGTACCGCTTCGTTCTATAGTATGTCGGCGAGCTCCGGTCGTCCGGGTTTGTCGGCCTTGGCGCAGAGCGTTTTCAGCATTGATCGGTACCGCATCACCGACGCGCGATCCCCAGCGAGTGACGCGGCGCGCATCGCGCCGTAGAGCGCTCTGAACCGGTTCGGCTCCTTGAGCAACGTCGCGCGATATTCGACCAGTGCGTCGCGCGGCCGCTTGAGCTCCACGAGCATATCGCCCAGCAGCTCGCGCGCCGGCGCGAGCGGTCCAGGCGTCACCGCGCTTTTTTCGGTGGCATCCTCGCGCCGCGCCGCTTCACGCATCAACGCGACCGCGGTATCGGTGCGATGTTGGGCAAGCGCGACCCACGCCTGCGCCCCGAGTCGTTGAATCGCCACCTGCTCGGCCCAATACGGCTCGCGCGCGGCGAGTCGCTCATGGATTGCCGCTAGCGTGTCGATGGCGACGCGCGCCGTGGACGTATCACCGAGGTGCGACGCGCCAAGGCTTCGCGCGAAGTAGGTCATCGCCTCCGTCCACGGAAACGCGCTCGTCTTGGGCGCGAGCGCGGCGGCGTCGCGCCAGTCGCGTCGCTCGAGTGCGTATCGAGCGGGAATCGCGGCGATCGCGAACACTCCCGCCGATGCGGGCGCGGCGCCCGTAATCGCGGTAGGGTCGAACCGAGTCACTAGCGACGGAAGCCTCGCCAACAATGCGTTCGCCGCCGAATCTTGAGCCAGCTGCAGATGCGCATACGCCGCGTAGTCGGATGCATGGAGCGCCTCGCCGATCGCCGAGTCGCGTATCGCGACTTCGGCCGAGCGTGCGTTGGTCTCGATCGACTTATTCCACTCGCCGACGCGGGTGAACGTGTGCGAGGGCATGTGCAGCGCGTGCGCGGCGGACGGCGCGATGGCGGCGTACCGTTGCGCCGCAGCCGCGGCCTTCGGCGCGAGCGCGGGAACGTCGTACGAATGAATGATGTAGTGCGCCAATCCCGGATGATTCGGTTGCGCGGCCCACAGCGGCTCGAGAATGCTCCCCGCCTTCAGTTGATTGGCGTACGTCTTGTCCGTTGGCGGCGCGGCCGCGGTCAGCGCGATCGCGTAGAAGATCTTTGCTTCGGTGTCGGCGGGCTGTTTCGCCACGAGATCTTCCATCGCGCGTGCGTACGCCGACACGCGCGTGGCTTGATCGACGCGCTCGTAATCTTTGTACAGCTGACCGACGGCCGCGATGTATAACCGCTCTCGCTCGGTGGCTCGCGGGCTGGCGCGAAATCCGGCCTCGGCCGCTTGTCGGCCAGGCTGCAGCTGCGCTGGAGTGCGCGTGCCAGCGGCCATCGGATTCGTCCATCGGCTGAGCGCGATGCCCCAGTACGCCATGGCGCACGACGAATCCGCCGCGAGCACGTCGTTGAAGGCGCGGATCGACGCACCGAACTCGAACGAGTGCAGCAGCGCGACGGCGCGATCGAATCGCGGCGCGACCGTGGAATCGCAGGAGGTCTGAAAATGAACGGAGCCGAGCTGCTCGGCCGAGGCTGTGCCGTGCGTGTGCTCTTGCGCCGCCGCCAGATTCGCGCCGAGTATGAGTGGCGCGAGCGAAGTGAGACGAACGGACCTCATGGTACGCTCCCTCATCCAGAGATGCCTTCAGAGCCGGGATGGCCTCATTGACATGAGGCCAGTCGGAGTCAATGATGCTTCCGTTTCAACTCGTGCGCGAGTGTCCAGTGAACCGAGTGATCCGCCTGAGGCCGCCGACACGTTTAATCCCGAGCGAAGCTCGTTTGTCAGTGCACTCCGTGAAGTTCGTTACTCCCCAACCCGCACCGATCATGCAACGCTTCGCCCTCGTCTCCGCCCTCGCGCTGGCAACGCTCGCGCCCACAGTCGCCGCGCAGCAGCCGTCGACCGACGGCCCATACAAAGTGCTCAAGACGGCGCGCGTCGGCGGCGAAGGCGGCTCGGACTACATCTACGCCGACGTCGCCGGGCGGAAATTGTACATCCCACGCGGTGGCTCGCGCGCCGTGGCGGCAACGGATTCGACGCCGGCGAAACCGGCCGTGCCAGGACGCATCACGGTCTTCAACCTCGAGACCATCGAGCCGCTCGGCGAAATTCCCAACACCGGCGGAAACGGCGTGGCGGTCGACCCGAAATCGGGACACGGATTTTCGAGCAGCAAGCCTGTCTCGATGTTCGATACGAAAACGCTCACGGCACTCAAGTCGATCGACGTCGGCGCGGCGCAGCCCGACGGCATCCTGTTCGACGCCTTCAGCGAGCGGGTCTACGTCTTCAGTCATCCCACCAAGGACGCGACGGTGATCGACTCCAAGGACGGCACTGTGATCGGTACGATCGACCTGGGCGGCGTGCCGGAACAGGGCGTCTCGAACGGCAAGGGCACGCTCTACGTCGTGATGCAAGACGCCCAAGGAAGCGTCACCGTCGTCGATACCAAGACCATGAAGGCGACGGCGCACTATCCGCTCGGCGACCACGGCGGCTGCAATGGGCTCGCGCTCGACGTCAAGAATCGCGTACTGTTTGCCGCCTGCGCGCGATCGGGCACACCGCCGAACGCGACACCGAACCCCACAATGGTGATTCTGAGCGCCGACGATGGGAAGATCCTCACCAACCTGCCTCTTGCCGGCGGCTCTGACGGCGCCGTGTTCAATGCGGCGACGATGGAGGCCTTCAGCTCGCACAGCAACGGCACGCTCACCGTTGTAAAAGAAAAGAGTCCGACGAGTTTCGAGGTGGAGGAGAATCTTCAAACGATGCTCGGCGCGCGTACGCTCACGCTCGACACGAATACGAATCACATCTTCGTCATGAGCGTCGAGCGCGGTCCGGCACCGCCGCCACCGCCGGGCGGTGGGCGCGCCGGTCAGGGCGCGCCAATCCCGGGCTCGTTCACGATCCTGATGATCGGTAAATAGGTCGAGCCGGCTCGAGCTTCGGGCGAACGATTCGATTCAGATGCCGCCCAACCTTCAGATCCTCCAGATCACCCTTCAGGCGCTGTCGTCGTTCGCCATCGCCGGCGGGCTCATTTTCACGGCCGTGCAGTTCCGCCAGGCGCGCAAGGCGCAGCTGGTCGCGAACTTCTCCAAGCTCGTCGAGCTCCAGTACCAACTCCGTCAGATCCGGGTGCAATTCCCGTCGCTCGCGTCTGTCCATCAACACGACGTCGAGAACCTGCACTCGGAACGGGAGATTCAGGAGTATTTTCTCAATCTCATGCAACTGTCGCTCTTCGAGATTGCGTGGTACGCGCACAAACACGGGTAGCTGCCCGATGACTACTTCCAGTCGTGGACGAGCCGCATGTGGCAAGTGGCCCAAGAGCAGTCGTTCCGGCGGATGATCGAGAACCCATCGATGAAGATCATGCACGATGAGTTTGATACATTCGTTCGTCGGCTCAGCGAGATGCCGACCCCACCGTGAGCATTTCGGCGCTCAGGCAGCCCCCACCTCGCTCGTCTCGACGCGGTCGATGGCACGGTTCGGGTGCTCGCCGAGAAACTCGACCCACTGCTTCTTGAGTCTCGGATAGTGTTTCGCCGCCTCGACGAGGTCGAGAAAGCATCCAATGGTCTCGTCGAAGCGCTTTTGCAGGACGTCGTTCGCGAGCCGTCCAGCATCGGCGAACGCCTCGTGCGCCTGCGCAAGCGAGAACATGTCTGGGTAGACGCGCGCGCCGAGGTGCTCGAGCGGGATTCGCAACGACCAGAGGCCGCGATTGCCGCCCGCCATGGACGGCGACGCCGACATCAACAAGCCTTGCATGCCATTGAACGGTTGCGGCCTGATGCGGGACGTCCAATCGATCGCGTTCTTGACGAGTCCCGGCATCGATGCGTTGTATTCCGGCGACGCGATGACGAACGCGTCGGCGGCCTTGAGCCGCCGGCACAGACTTTCCGCGCCGGCCGGAACTCCTTGCTCATGCTCCACGTCAGGGTCATACGACGGACAATCAAAGTCGGACATCGCGCCGAGATCCACTTCGTTGCCCCTTCCCTCGATGGTCCGTGCGGCGAGTGCGGCAAGGCGTCCGTTGAGCGACTCTGTCCGAAGCGATCCGTGGAAGACGAGCACGCGCAGCGGAATTCCGACCTGATTGTTCATCGCGGCCTCCGGTGTCGACCGGCAGAGGGTAGCACCCGTTGTGTTCGGTGACGCGCCGAGTTGAAGCAAGGTCTGCACCGATAGCCCCCAATCCGGAGCTCAAAAAAATGCGTGGAAGAATTCTCGCCGCCGTGGCGGCTCTGCTGACGATCGGCTTGCACGGCGCTCAACTGCGGGCGCAGGCGGTCGCCAGTGTTTGCAAGGACGGCACGACATCGGCGGCGGCCGGGAAAGGCGCCTGCTCCGGACACGGTGGCGTCGACGACAAGGCGACGGCGGCCGCGAAGAGAGCAGAAAAGAAGGCGGAAAAGAAAACAGCAACCGCCAAGGCAACGCCCGCCGAGGTCACCTGCACCGACGGCACGATGAGCAAGCCGGGACGCGGTGCGTGCTCGAAGCATGGCGGAGTCAAAGGCTCCGTGCCGGCTGCGACCGCCGCCACCACGCCCCGCTTGCCGGCCTCAGTGCCCGCCAACTCGCCCGCCCGCACCCGTTCAGAAGCGAAGTCGCAAGCGCCAAGCGCGACAGGGACGCCCAAGACGGCGGCCAAAGCATCGACCAATCGGGGCGAGGACAACGATCCGACGGGCGCGATCGCTCAGTGCAAGGACGGCATGTACTCGCACGCCGCCAACCATCGTGGTGCGTGCTCGAAGCACGGCGGCGTATCAAAGTTCTTGAAACCGTAGGATAGTGCCTACAGCCCGACGTTGTTCGCTCTGGTCATGACCCCGAGGCCGACGAAGAGCGTCGACGGGTGAAAGGCGCTGAATCCCTGCGCGGGCGCAAGCGTCGTCGAGCGATAGATCCGATACTGCGCCCGCGCGACGATGGGCCACGGATCGTGCTCGACGCTCGCGTCGAACCACACGCCGGTGAGGTGCGCCGGCTTCATTTCCCAGTTGGCCATCAGCAGCGCCGGACCGATCCCCGCGTGGAAATGGCGACTCCCGACGACCGCGAGTATGGCGGCGCTGCCGCCGCCGAAGGGCACCTCGATGAATCGGTTCACGCAACGCGGGTCCCTCGGCACTGCATCATCGTTGCATCGCCCGGTTACGACACCCGATTGCTCGGTCGCGGCGAACAGCTCGAGCGACCAACGATCGGACAACGTACGCCGCACACTCGCCATTCCGGCAACGAATCCCCCGCTTGCGTGCGGATAATTCGACGCGTCGTCGCACACTGGTCGAAAGAGGAAGTCGAACCCACAGTGCTTGGGTTCGGGCACGCCGTAGGAGTTGCGGCGAAGCCAGTTTGCTACCGCGCTCCGGTTGCCTTGCACGAATCCGCCGACGTCGACCGTGAACGTCCACGGCGATGGACGTTGGCTCGCCGTCGCCTGTCCCATTGCCACGTGGACGACAGCGCATGTCGCGGCGGCGATCGCCGTCGCTCGTGAAACCGAGAGTCGCACGCAGCCGGCCTCCTGAGTCCGGGCCGCTAATGTAATCGCTCGTCATTGTATCCGCCGACGCGGCGCGACGTTCGCACTCCTCCAGACCGGCAGCGCTCCGAGAGTCGACTGGCCAGGCGGACGTATTATCCTCATGTGATTATGGTCGGATTATGGTCGTTCTGATTCGACATCTGCTCGCGATCGCGGCGCTGCCGTCGATGGTGACGATCGTCATCCCGTGGTGGATCGCCAGACGAAACGCCGTCGTCTTCACGCTCACGACGACGAGCGTGGGAATCATCGAGCAGGTCGGCGGGATCTGTCTCATTGCCGTCGGGCTCGTGCTGTTCGTCTCGTCGCTGCGCCGGTTCGCGGGCGAAGGCGAGGGCACGCTCGCGCCGTGGGACCCGCCGCGCAACCTCGTTGTTCGCGGGCCGTATCGCTACGTGCGCAACCCGATGATTTCCGGAGTCACGCTCATCGTGTTCGGCGAAGCGCTGCTGCTTCGCTCGTGGCCGGAATTCCAGTGGGCGCTGACGTTCCTCTTGATCAACGCCGTCTACATTCCGCTGCTCGAGGAACCCGGCTTGCGGCGTCGCTTTGGCCAGTCATATGTCGAGTATTGCCGCCACGTTCCGCGACTCGTTCCGCGGCTGCATCCGTGGACGCCGGGGGAATAGGATCCGGTGCGATCGTTGCGGGAGACTTAACGGCGGTTGCGGATTGGCGGTGCCGTCGAGCGAAGCCGGATCGCGACGTCGAGAGCGAGTCCAGCATCGAGAGAGCCAGCATCGAGATGGCAGATTGGAGAAAGCCAACTCCAGCCGCGACGCCGTCGAAAGGCAATAGAAGTGTGGGCAGGCCTTACGTCTGCCAACTCGAATCCCCCACCTCGATGCTGGTCTCGCTGTCAACGTCGCGATCTCGAGAGGCGCGATTGCCATTTCGAGTGGTGTTTCACCGCCGTTTAGTCACGGCACCCTCGCCGCCGTCGGTGCGTTCGGTGCGGTCCCGAGCGCCATCGCGCGCGCCCGGCTCCCGGCATCGCCTTCTCGGATGAACTTGATCCGCCCACCTGTGTTCCCGTCGAAGAACACATCGCTGCCCTCCGGCCACAACACCGCGGAGCGGTTAGCGCGTCCGTCGTAGACATTGAGTCGCGAGCCCACAGCCGTGACATCGAAGAACGCCGTATCGCGCCCTTGCACTGCCATGAAGCGACCCGCGAGCGGCGCCAACGCAGCGCTGTCCATTGCGACCGCGCGTCGTTCGACCCGTGGCGGCGCCGGCATACCATAGACTTCAGCAAACGCCCGCGACAGCTCGGCGAGCAGCGCCCCGTTCACGCCGTTCGTCATCACAAAGATCCCGCGACCCAACTTGGGCCACATGATGAAGTTGGCCACGAACCCTTCGTCGCGACCCCCATGCGTGAATTGGATGGAATCCCCGTCGCCCGCGACCTGCACTCCGAGTCCCCAGAATCCGCTGCCATACTGCGGCCCCTGGTGCACCTGTTTCGAGATCATCTGGCGCGCCATCGCCGGCGAAAGAAGTCCAGGCGCGTCGCCGTTGTATGAGTGCGTGAGCGACAGGGCCCAGCGCGCCAGCTCGGGCGCCGTCGTCCACAGTCCGGCCGCGGCCATCTCCGGATAAACATGGAACCGGCCGGGCACCGGCGTGTCGATGCGCTCGTGGCCTGACGCGGCCTCCGGCTCACGAGATTTGGGAAGAGGGTTCTCATACGTGCTTCGCGTCATCCCGGCGCGAGACAGAACGAGTCGCCGCATGAGCGACGGAAAGTCTTCGCCCGTGACGTCGGATGCCGCGAGCTGCGCGATCGTGATCCCGCCGCCGGAGTAAAGCCAACGAGCGCCGGGCGTCGTGTCGTTGCGCACAGCGGCCGTGTTGGCGGGCGGCGCACCGTCGAGCAACTGCGGGACGGTGGGCACTGGCTTTCCGACCTCGTAGCCCGGGAAGCCCCACACGGTGAGTCCCGCCGAATGCGTCAGCAGCCGACGGAGCGTTACCTTCTCGTGCTCGGTGAACCGGCTGTCCGGGAGGTGCCAGGATTTGAGTTTGACGTTGATGTCTTCGTCGAGTGCGAGCTTCCCCTGCTCGACCAGCTGCAGCACGCCCGACGCGAAGACCGGCTTGCTCATCGAGCCGGCGAGAAAGAGTGTCGTCGTGTCGACCTGCTTCGAGCCGCCGAATTCGGTAACCCCGTAACCGCGAGCGAAGACGATCTTGAAATTGTCGATGATCGCGAGGCTCACACCAGGAACGTGATTGAGCCGCATGCGATCGACGAGATCGAATGCCGTGTCCGGGCGGTCGGCGATGTGGACCACTGGGCGGAGCATGTGCTCGATCCGAGCCGGGTCGCCCGTCGATCGGGTGGAACCGGCGGGGACCTGTGCATGAACGGCGGCGGCGAGTACGGCGCTGAGGAGGGGCGCACGGCACAAATGATTTGACATGGCCATGAAAGAGGGCGCACCGCGAACGCTTGTCAATGTCGCTTGGCCCGTCAGATCGAAGTTGGGCGGATGCGAGGTTCATCGGGAACGGAGCGGTCTTCGCGTCACTCGACGCCATGAAGAAGACCTATGCCGGCTTGACGCCGATCCTAGAGGTCGTCGACAACACGGTCGACCGAGCAAGTTCTTGCCGCGATCATGCCGCCTGCGGCACCGGCCGCGAATCCAACGGTCACTCAGGCGGGGACGAAGAAGCAAGCGCTCTCTCAACGCTCCGCGCCGCCGTCCATTTGTCGATGGAACAAGTCGGCGGCGGCGCGAAACGCGTTGGGCGGCGCGACCGCTATTTCTTCTTCGTCCCTCCTGCCGCCGGCGCCGCGTTTGGCATCGGCGTCGCGCTGACGATCGCGTCGCGGTGAATCTTCCACGAGCCATCGGCTTGCTTGCGCCAGTAATTGATGAAGCTTCCGTGATCCTTCATCGGCTCCTTCGCCCCTGTCGGCGTGAACGTCATGGCGTAGGTGCCAATCTCAATGGCGCGATCACCATACCCGTCGACGTCTTTGATCTCCGTCGTGAAGTCGCTCACCTTGCCGATCGACTTGAAGAGATCGGCGAAGCCCTTCTCGATCGCCGGACGACCCTCTTCCCGCTCCATGTTTGGCGGCATGCTCGTCGCATCCTGCTCGTAGAACGACGCCGCGGTCGCGGCATCACCGTTCTTGAACGCGGTCTCGAACTGCTTGTCAAGCGAATCGAACGCTTGGCGCATGGCGGGGTCGTTGGCGAGCGCGCCTGCCGCCATCGGTGCCTTCGTCGTATCCGTTGCCGAACCAGTGTTCCCGCTACACGCCGCCGCGACCAACAATAGGGACAGCATCGACATTGCCTTCAGCGTTCTCGCATCCATGGACCCCTCCTCGGAGTTGGGTGGGCATCTGCGCAGCACCGGCAACCACCAACTTGCAGCTGTTGGACCTGCATGAACAGAGCCACGCGAGAATGTACATTACAGGCGGATATTCTCGTGAGACCATCGTGGCCAACGCCGTTCCGCTGCCGCTCGCCGGCTGGGAAAACTTCTACATCATCGTCGGATCGTCCGGCGCCGCGTTGATCGGGCTGCAGTTCGTCGTGCTGGCGTTGATCGCCGAGACCCGGTTCCAGAGCTCACCCGAGTCGCTCAGCGCCTTCGGCACGCCGACGATCGTCCACTTTGCCGGCGCGTTCCTCATCTCGGTGATCATGAGCGCCCCGTGGTACACGCTCGGCAGCGTCGGCGTGGCGCTCGCAGTCTCTGGCGTGGTCGGAGTTGGCTACGTGGCGGTGGTCATCCGACGAGCGCGAGGTCAGACGGCGTACAAGCCGGTGATGGAGGACATAATCTGGCACATGGTGCTTCCGCTCCTCTCGTACGCGTCGTTACTCGTTGCGGCGTTGCTGCTGCCGTCGCACGTGCGTGGATCACTCTTTACGATCGCCGGCGCCGCGTTGCTGTTGTTGTTCATCGGCATTCACAACGCCTGGGATACGGTGACGTACATCGTCGTCGAGGGGACGCGGAACGCGAATCAAGGCGACGCGAAGGGAGCACCGGCGGGCGAGCACGACGAGTAGCGGGCCGCTGAGCTTGACAACAATTCTGGCGTTCCCCAGCGTCGTCTGCCGCGCGATTCAGATCGTCACCCGATCGGATTTCCGATCCGTCCCAGGAGGTCTCAGATGTCACTACCGCTCCCCGGTGTGAGGCGCATTCCACTCGTTCTGGCGACCGTCGTTGGGCTCTTGCTGACCACAGGTGCCGCCCCCGCTACGTCGCGCGCGGCCAAGCCGGGCGACCTCGTTGCAAGCCCGGGATTCGTCTCCCTGGGCACGCTTCCGGCCGGGACCGAGGGTCAAGTCGACGTCACGCTGACTAACAACACTGATCAGGATATAAATATTTCGGATGTCAACTTCAACGTGGTGAATGCTTTTGGTCTCGCCTCCGTTCTCTTCACCGTCCCCGCGCATGGTAGCGCGCAGGCCACCGTCTTCATGGGGCCCTCGACGGTCGGCCCGGCGGTCATGCGTGTTCGCTGGCGCGGCGGGTCTGAGTCGTCCAACTGGGTGATAATCACCGCCACCGGAACGTGACACGACCAATCCAGCGACGGAATTGCGCCCGACGCGCGAAGGCGCCAGACTTCCCGCGTCCGCTTTCCCTGAGGGATTGTGTCGACCGCCAATACCGCGAGCATCGGGTCGCTCACCTCCGCGTACACTCCGCCCACCGCGACTCGCCTCGAGCCGGTGGCGCCGCCCGAACGCATTCAGGGCCTCGATTTGCTTCGAGGGTGGGCGATGTTCGGCGTCCTCTGGTCGAACCTCAACGACTGGTACGGCACCGCCGACCCGACCACGTCGTTCGACCGCGGCCTCGCGTTCGCGCAGGAATGGCTCGTCGAGAGCCGCTTCTATACGTTGCTTTGCTTCCTGTTCGGCGTCGGCTTCGGCATTCAGCTCATGCGCGCCGCCGAGCGCGGGAAGAGCGTGCAGCGAACCTACATCCGGCGCTCGGCCGCGTTGTTGGCGATCGGTCTCGTGCACGCGCTCATCGTCTGGCACGGCGACATCCTCACGATGTACGCGCTCGTGTCGTTCTCGCTGCTGCTGTTCCGCGACACGAGCCCCAAGCGACTGCTCCTGTGGGCGATTGGGTTCTACCTGTTCGCGTGGGACGTCATTTTTCGCATCCGCTGGTTGGCGGGACAACGATTCATGGTTCCTCGCGGCGGCTTCGCCACCTCGTCATGGATCTTCGCCCATGGTTCGCTGGCGCAGATCGGGCATGAGCGGCTACTCGCCGTCGCCGACTGGTACGGACGGTGGGCGCTCACGACCTACTTTAGTATTCTCGCAATGTTTCTCGCCGGCGTCTGGGGGCTGCGGTCCGGATATGTCACGCGAGTGATCAAAGACCCGCGGGCGACACGGCGTCTCCTCGGCTGGTCGATCGCCGTCGCGCTCGTCGGATATGCATCATTCTTTTTTGGCGCCAAGCTCTGGCCGATACGGCCGGGGGCGGTCGAACCCACCGATTGGCGAGCCGCCCTCTTGAACCCCCGTCACCTCATCTTCCACGCAATCGATCTCTCGACCGAGGCAACGGCCCTCGCGTACGCCGCGCTGCTGCTCTTGGCGTTTCAGACCAAACGCGGGGCGCGCCTGCTCGCCCCGCTCGCGGCAACCGGTCGCATGGCGCTGACGACATATCTGACGCAATCGGTTGTCTCGACGTTCCTCTTCTATAGTTGGGGTCTGGGGTGGTTCGGGCGCGTCGGGTACACCGGAATGTTCGCGATCACGCTCACCCTGTTCGGCCTTCAGATGGCGGCGAGCACATGGTGGCTCAAGAGGTATCAGTTCGGACCAGTGGAGTGGGTTTGGAGAACGCTCACGTACGGGCGGGCACCGACGATGAGGGCGACGAGCGTTGCGCCGACGCTGTCACTTTGATGGACCGTCGATTGTCTTGAGGCCATGGAGATACGCGTATATTGCCGCGAGATCCGTGTCATTAGCGAATGCTGATATCTCCTTCCACGGCATCGCCTCCGCCAGCGTGTGGTTGGCCGGGTCGACGCCAGTGCGCATCGTGTGAGTGAAGCCCTCGGCGCTCCAACTCGGCACGATCGCCGTGAGATTGGGTCCGGCCGGCGGACCGGGCCCGCCACCTGTGCGCCCGGCGAGGTCCTTTCCGTGACACTCCTGACAAGCCAAGACCGAAACCAAGTACTTGCCGTACTCCGCCGAGACGCCCTCGGCGGGCGCGATGATCGGTTGCGTGATGGGTGGTTGTGCACTGGCGAGAGGTAAGCCAGCCCCGATCAGCGCCGCGCCGACAATGTTCAGTTTTGTCGGCGGGAGATTTTGTCCCGCCGCCGGCTGCGCGCGTAGGTATGCAACAATAGCATGCACGTCGATGTCGCTCAGATTGCGAAAGGCGCCTGAAGGCATGATGATGAGCGTTCGACCGCTCTTGTGCAGGCCTTCTCGGATGGCACGGATGATTTCACCGTCCGACCAATCCTTGATCTCGCCCGCCGGTGTGAGGTTCGCCGCGTAGAGCGTTCCGGCCGGCGGGGCACCGGCGCCCATGAAGTTTCGTCCGGCCAGGGGGAGTTTGCCATCGGGCGAATGGCAGCCGGCACAAATCGAGGCGAGTTTTGTGCCGCGTGCCAACTGCTCGGGAGTGGCAGCGACCTTCACGTCCGAAACGGATGCCTTATAACTGGGGAAGTTGATCTTGTAAAAGCCGACCAGGACAACGACGACGGCCAGGACCAAGACGACGGTGAAGAAGCTCGACAGGACCGAGCCAACCCACTTCACACCGCGATGCCTCGCGCGCCAAGATCGGATGGCGAGCCACGCCGCTAGAGTTGCGAGCAACAGCAGAGTGATGACGCCGAACGTGTCGAACATGAATTGTCTCTCCGAAGAGCAGCGGCAGAATATGCGCCCTCCTTCCATCCGCCGCCATTACCGTGTCCGGAGGCGAGGGAGCCGTCTGGCAGTCGCGTAGTCCGGCGGTCGCGCAGTGCCATCACTCGTGCCGCAATGCCCTCGTCGGATCGATGCGCGCTGCCCTCCACGCCGGCACGAGCGTGCCCGCCACCGCGACGGCGAACACGGCACCCACGGCCACGGCGAACGACGTCGCGTCCAGGGCGCTAACGCCGACTAGCCACGAGGCGATGAGTCGAGCGCCGGCGATCGCGGCAACTGTTCCGGCAGTGATGCCCAACGCCGCCCAGCGCAATTGCTGGCGCATGAATAAGAGAATGATCTCGCGCGGGCGGGCGCCGACGGCAAAGCGAATTCCGACCTCGCGCGTTCGGCGCGCCACGACGAACGCGACCACTCCATACAATCCGATGCCGCTCAGGAACAGCGCGAGCGCGCCGGCACCGATCAACACGGAGCTGGCAAGCCGTGTTTCGGTAAAGCTCCCCGAGACCTGCGCGGTCATCGGCAGGAGCTCGGTCACCGGAACGGTCGGATCGACGCTGCTCGCAACCTTGGCCAACGTCGCGAGCAGCGCGGTCGGATCTCCTCGCACGCGGATCGCCAGCCGCGCGTCGATCTCGGGCTCGAAGTCGTTCTGCCAAAATGGTGCGAACGCCATCGGCGCGTCCGGCACGACCGCGGAATGCACGTGATAGTTGGCCACGACGCCGACGACCGTGAGCGCCTTTCCGGAGATCGTCATGGTTCGTCCTACGGCCGGGTCGCGCGGCCAGAGTTTCTTGGCCAATGCCTCGTTGACGATCGCGACGGGCGGTGTGCTCGGAGCATCGTGATCGTTGAAGTCGCGGCCGCCGAGACGCCGAACGCCGAGCGTCGAGAAGAATCCGGGACTGACCGTCGTGAAAATTGTCCTTGGCGCGTCGGCCGGCGGTGTCGTGCCCGGCAAGTCGACCGCGGCCGTGGTGCTGGGATTCCAGACGTAGCCGACGCCGCGCGCAAATGCGACACGTTCGACGCCGGGCTCCGACTCGAGGCGTCGCACGACGTTGCGTAAGTATTGTTGCGCCTTGTCAGGCGCGTAGCCCACGAGGCGGGGACGCAGGCGCATGAGCGCGACATGCGACGCATCGAATCGCTGATGTGCGAGGATGCTACTGACGCTCCGCGTTAACAGTCCCGCCGCGACGAGCAGCACCACCGCGAGCATGACCTGAGCGGCGACGAGCGCGTGTCTCGCTCGCGCTTGGTCGTCGCTCGAGTGGCTGCCGCCGCCTTTCAGGGTGTCGGCGAGATTTGTGCGCGTCGCCGCGATCGCCGGGAATGTTCCGAACAGCGCGGCGGCGGCGAGCGATGACACAATCGCGAATCCGAGCACTCGCAGGTCGCCACGCGCGTTCAGAAAATGATGATAGCCTTCGGAGTCGATCGTGAAGAAGCTTGCTAGTCGGGCGGTTCCCCATATCGAGAGCACGACACCCGCGGCGCCGCCGAGCGCGCCGAGCAGCAGATTCTCCGTCATCAATTGACCGGCGACGCGCGCGCGGCTCGCGCCGAGTGCCAGACGCAGCGCGATCTCGCGGCGGCGCGCCATGCCGCGAACGAGCAGCAGTCCGGCGAGATTCGCGCACGCGATCGCCAACAAAACCGACGAGATCCCCCATAGTAGACGCACGAGATCGGCGTATCTGGCCTGACTTCTTGGCGAGAAGCCGATGGCCGGCGCGACCGCAACTCCCTGTAGCGAATCAGCCGGGTCGGACAACGCGAGCAATGATGCGCGCATCGCGCTCATCTCGGCGCGCGCGCCGCTGAGCGTCGCACCCGGCGCGAGACGGGCGAGCACTTGCGACATCGTGCACGGCGGCGACACGACGAGCGGGTCGCACCACCGGTAGCCGACGCGGAACATCGCCGTCGGAATCCATACGTGGTCGACGTCTTGGTCGGGCACCACACCATAGAAGTCGTTCGGCGCGACGCCGATGATCTCGAACGACCGGCCGTTGATCGCGATCGTGCGATGCAGCACGTCGCGGTCGCCGCCGAAGCGGGTCTGCCACAATCCCTCACTGATTACGGCCACCGCGTCGCGATCGGGCGCCGAGTCTTCGTCGTTCGTGAAGAACCGGCCGAGGCGCGGGTGGATCGCGGCGAGGCGAAAGTAGTCGGCGGAAACCACAGCGCCCATGATCTCCGATTGCCATTCGGGTGTCGTCACGAACAGCGGCGCCGTCGAATAATGCTCGGCCACGAGATCGAACGACTTCGCCTTCGTGGCGATGAGGCGCGCGGCGACGTGTCCGAACGCGCCATCGCCGCCGTCGGATTGTTGGATGAACACTCGCACGACGCGCGCGCCGTAGGCCGGAATGAGCGGGCGCAGGAAGACCGCGTTCACGAAGCCGAACACGCTCGTCGCGGCGGCGATGCCGAGCGCGATCGTCAGCGTCGCGGTGACCGTGAAGGAGGGGCTCGCGCGCAACGATCGCGCGGCGTAGCGCACGTTCCGCAAGAGACTGTCGATCGCCGGAAATCCGCGCGCGTCGTTGGCCTCCTCGCGATACCGCTGCACACCGCCGAACGCGGCCAATGCTGTGCGGCGTGCGTCGTCGGGCGCGAGGCCATGGGCGATGAGATGTTCGATTTCCATCTCGAGATGGGCCTGCATCTCTTCATCGAGCTTGGCGCGGTTGCGGCCACGGAGACGGAGGCCCGCGACCCGCGAGAGCAACTCCCTCACGCGGCTACCGCGCATCGAGCACCAAGTCCATCGCGACGACGAACCGCCTCCAGCTCGCCAGTTCGACACCCATCGCGCGACGGCCGGCGGCGGTGATGGCATAGTACTTGGCGCGCCGGTTGTTCTCCGTGCTGCGCCATTCCGTGTTGATCCAGCGACGCTGCTCGAGCCGGATGAGGGCCGGGTAGATCGATCCCTGCCCCACCTGAAACGCGTCTTGCGACAGTTCTTGAATTCGATGCGCCAGCCCCCACCCGTGCATCGGGGCGAGCGACAGCGCCTTGAGGATCAACAGGTCGAGTGTTCCCTGCAGGACCTGGCCGGTCGATTCCGCGTTCGCCATGCCGTTCCTCCCGAGTGTCGGGAGAAGATGAGTGAACTCCTCCCGAATGTCAACAGGAAGATTCGAACGGCGCGACGGCCGAAGGGCGCGACGGCCGAAGGGCGCGACGGCCAGACAGCGCGACGGCCAGACAGCGCGACGGCCAGACAGCGCGACGGCCAAACGGCGCGAAGAGCGCAAACACAGACATCGAAATAGACCACCGCACGGTTCTTTTGACGCCCTGGCGCCTGCGCCTCTTGCGCAGTTCGGCATCCGCGCAGTTCGGCCGTCGCGCCCTTCGGCCGTCGCGCTGTCTGGCCGTCGCGCTGTCTGGCCGTCGCGCTGTCTGGCCGTCGCGCCCTTGAACTGCTACGGCCTACTTCAGTACTCGTACCGACAAGACGCCCGGAATCGCTCGGATCGTCTCGAGCACCGCCGCCGGAAGCTGACCGTCGACGTCGATCAGCGTGTAGGCCAGATCGCCGCGCGATTTGTTCAGCAAGTTCGCAATGTTGAGTTTCGCCGCGGCGAGCGCGCTCGAGATCTCGGCGACCATGTTCGGCACGTTCTCGTTGGCGACCGCCAAGCGTGTCGTCCCGGAAGCGCGCGGCAGTACCGCATCGGGAAAGTTCACCGAGTGCCGGATCGTGCCGTTCTCGAGAAACTCGCGCAGCGTGTCGGCGACCATCACGGCGCAGTTCTCTTCCGCCTCGAGCGTCGACGCGCCGAGGTGCGGCAGCGCGACGACTTTGGGATGATCCTTGATTGCCTTCGTCGGGAAATCGCAGACGTAGCCTGCGAGTTTTCCCCGGTCGAGCGCGTCGACGATTGCGCTCGTGTCGACGATGCCCGCGCGGGCGAAGTTCACGACGATGCCGCCATCGCGCATCCGCTTGAGTCGCGCCGCGTTGACGAGATCGCGCGTCGCCTCCATCAGCGGAGTGTGCACCGTCACCACATCCGCGCGGGAGAACAGTTCTTCCAGCGACAGCATTCGCTCGATGCTCGACGTCAGTTGCAGCGCGCGCTCGACGGTCAGCTCCGGATCGAAGCCGACGACGCGCATCCCGAGTGCGTGCGCCGCATTCGCGACCTCCACACCGACCGCGCCGAGCCCGATGACGCCGAGCACACGCCCCGGAAGCTCGCGGCCGACGAACTTCTTCTTTCCCTGCTCCACCGCTGCGTCGAGCGTGTGATCGTCGTCGGCCGAGAGGCCGCGAGCATAGCTCCACGCTTCGCACACGTGACGCATCGACATGAGGATCGCGGCGATCACGAGCTCCTTCACCGCGTTCGCATTCGCGCCGGGTGCGTTGAACACGGGGACGCCGCGTTTCGAGAGCGCGGCGACGGGAACGTTGTTCGTCCCAGCGCCGGCGCGACCCACCGCCTTCACGCTGCTCGGGATCGTCATCGCGTGCATGTCGGCCGATCGAACGATGAGTGCGTCAGGTTCGGCGTTGTCCGACGATACGGTGTATCGGTCACGCGGCAATCGCTCGAGACCGCGCGGCGAGATGTTGTTGAGCGT
>Ga0070708_100000111_pt1 | contig 54045 bp, 46 predicted proteins | sample KBSK5503metaG_FD_65469 | JGI IMG/M metagenome (GOLD analysis project Ga0070708, IMG submission 65469) | Corn, switchgrass and miscanthus rhizosphere microbial communities from Kellogg Biological Station, Michigan, USA - KBS K5-50-3 metaG | ecosystem: Host-associated > Plants > Roots >... | reverse complement strand
ATTGCGGCCGGCGAGGAGTCGTGCGACCGACGCCCAGAGGCGCAAGCGAGCGAGAGAATAGATCAACGCCGGCCCGGCGGCGATTTATGCCTGGCCCCGTTCGGAGCATCGCGTCCGCCGCCGCAGATGAAGGTGGCTCCGGGCATTGCTGCGCTCGGCCTCTGCCGTTACTGTCCGTTTTTGCTCCTTTTCCACTCGGAGAAACAATGAAGACCCGATCGGCCAGGCCAGGCCGGACAGCGCTCCAAAGGCTCCCCGCGATGTCGCGACCTTCCACCCCCCTGCTGCCGGTGGGGATGATGGAGAAGCTCCTCAGCGCGGCGATGTCCCGCGGAGCCGATTTCGCGGAAGTCTACGTCGAGCAGGCAACCAGCACCGCGGTCTCCCTGGAGGAGCAGAAGGTGAAGAGCGCCCAAACGGGTTTGACCCAGGGAATAGGCGTTCGGGCGATTTCGGGCGGCAAGGTGGGCTACGCCTACTCCGATGACCTGGAAGACGAGGCGCTCTTCCGCGCCGCGCAAACCTCGGCGCTGATCGCTCGGAGCGGCGGCGCGACCCAACCGGTGAAGGTGAGCCGCTCCCCTTCTCCGATGTTCTACCGGGTGGAGACGCCTCTTTCGGACGTCCAGGTTTCCCGGAAGGTGGATCTGGTGGTCCGGGCAAACCGCGCCGCCCACCGGTTCGATCCACGGGTCAAGCAGGTCATGGCGACCTACGCCGACCAGACGAAGAGAATCTGGGTGTCAAACACCGAGGGGCGTTTCGCGGAAGACGTTCAGGACCTTTGCCGGCTGGCAGTGCGCGTCGTGGCGGAAGCGAAGAACGGCGACCGCCGTTCCGGGTTTTATGGCGGAGGCGGCAGGGTCAGCTTCTCCTATTTTGACACCTTCACCCCGGAGCAGGTGGCGGCCGAAGCGGCGAGGCAGGCCATCGCCACGCTGGGGGCGGTCGATGCCCACGCCGGGGCGCAGACCGTGGTGCTCGCGCCTGGTTGGAGCGGAATCCTTCTGCATGAGGCGGTGGGGCACGGTCTGGAGGCGGACTTCATCCGCAAAAAGACATCCCTCTTCGCAGGTAAGCTCGGCCAGAAGGTGGCGTCGGACAAGGTGACGGTGATCGACGACGGCACGGTGGCCAACTCGCGCGGCTCGGTGAACATCGACGACGAGGGGAACCCCGGTCAGCGGAAGATCCTGATCGAGCGCGGGGTCCTCACCGGATTCATGTACGATTCCCTCAATGCGAAGTTGATGGGCGAGCGACCCACCGGGAGCGGGCGTCGAGAGTCGTTTCGACACATGCCGATGCCCCGGATGACGAACACCTATCTCGCGCCGGGGGACGATGATCCAGGCGAGATCATCCGTTCGGTGAAGAGCGGCTTGTACTGCGCTCAATTCGGCGGGGGTCAGGTGGACATCAGCAACGGGAATTTCGTCTTCGAGGTGAGCGAGGCGTACGAGATCGTCAATGGAAAGATCGAGCGACCGGTGAAAGGAGCGACGCTGATCGGCGTCGGCCCGGAGGCTTTGAAGAACGTTTCGATGGTGGGAACCGATCCGATGCCCGACCCCGGCCTGGGAACTTGTGGAAAGGACGGGCAGATGGTGCCCGTCGGGGTGGGTTTGCCGACCTTGCGGATCGACAACATGACCGTGGGCGGAACGAGGGTCTGACCTCCCAATGCCCACCCGCACCAAATACGAGCAGCTCGCGAAGAACGTGATCCAGCGCGCCCGGAGGCGCGGCGCCCAACAGGCCGAGGTCTATCTGGAGCTTGGGCGGCAGAGCAGCTGCCGGGTCCGCGACGGCGAGATCCAGGACCTCACCGAAGCGACTTCCAAGGGAATCGGGCTGCGCGTCGTCTGCGACCAACGGCTCGGGTTTGCGTTTACCTCCGACTTTGATCCCACCAGCCTCAATCGATTCGCGGATCGGGCGGTCGATCTCGCCTCGGCCGCGGCCCCCCACCGGCTCAATGGGTTGCCCACCTCGGAGGACCTGGGCACGCCCAGCGATGTCGGCGAGCTCTACGACCCTAGGATTTCGTCGCTGCAGCCTGACTGGAAGATCAAGGCGTCGCTGGAGATGGAACGGGCCGGCAAGGCGGTGGATCCGCGCATCGTCGCATTCGACAGCGTGGGGGCCGGCGAGCAGGTCGCGGAGGTGATCGTCGCATCCAGCGAGGGGTTCGTCGGCGGCTATGCGGGCACCTACGCTTTCATGTACGCGGCGCCGGTGGCATCCGACGGAACCCAGCTGCAGACCGCCGAGTGGAGCGACGAGAAACGGTTCTTCGACGAGCTCGAATCCGCGGAAGCAATCGGCCGGAAAGCGGCCGAGCGCGCCGTGCGGATGCTGGGGGCAAAGAAGGTCAAGAGCCAACGGGCGCCGGTGATTCTCGATCCGACGATGGCGGCCTCGTTTGCCTCCACCATCGCCTCCGCGGCCAACGGGGACGCCGTCTTCAAGAAATCGTCCTTCTTCGCGGGAAAACTGGCGAAGCGAATCGCCGCGGCGTCTTTGACCCTGGTCGACGACGGCCTGCGCCGGCGCGGCCTGGGCACTTCGCCCTTCGATGGCGAAGGCGTCCCCACCCGGCGGACTGCGGTGATCGAAAAGGGAGTCCTGGGGAGCTTTCTCTACGACTGCTTCACTGCGCGCAAGGCCAAGACCCGCGCCACCGGCAATGCGGCGAGGAGCTATCGCAGCCTTCCGGCGATAGGAACCAACAACCTCTATCTGGAGCCGGGGAGGCGGTCGCCGGAGGAGATCATCCGCGAGGTGAAGAACGGCTTCTACGTCACCGCGATGCTCGGGGTGGGGGCGAACATCGTCACCGGCGAATACTCCCGCGGGGCGAATGGGCTGTGGATTGAAAACGGGGAGTTGGCCCGCCCGGTGCAAGAAGTCACCGTGGCTGGCAGCATGCTTCAGATGCTCGAGGATATTGACGCGGTGGGAAGCGACTTGACGTTTCGGGGCGCGACGGGCGCCCCGACGATTCGCTTCCGAGAACTGACGATTGCAGGCGAGTGACCATGGCGCGGACGGCGGCAGCGGCGACAAACACCAAGAGACCAACCCGGAAGCGGCGGAAGAAGGCGGAGCCCTCTTCTCGCGGGCTTTCCGCGGCCGACGTCGGCTCCGAAACGCCGGCCGATGGACAGGCGCTCGCCGAGGCGATCCGCGCCGATGGCGGCGCCGCCTTGGCCGTCTACCGCGAGCCACTCGGCGGTCACACCGTCGTTCTGGCCAGCCTGCCGCTCGAGAAGGTCGAACCGACGCCGTACCAGCGCGACCTCTCCGATCCGCACGTCAAGCGCCTCGCCAACGCGATGGAACGGGTGGATCGATTCCTCGATCCGGTGATCGCCGTCCGGCACGACGGCAGGTACTGGACGCCCAATGGCAGCCACCGGCTCGGCGCATCCCGACTCCTGGGCGCCAAGGCGGTGCTCGCGCTCGTCCTCCCCGAAGAGGACCTCGCCTACCAGATCCTCGCCCTCAATACCGAAAAGGCCCATAACCTCAAGGAGCGATCCCTGGAGGTGATCCGGATGTACCGCGGCCTGGTCGGGGCGAAATCGGAAAGCGAGTCCAACTACGCCGCGCTCTTCGAAGAGCCGGCGTTCATCACGCTGGGCGCGGTGTACGAGAAACGGCCGCGATACTCCGGCGGTGCCTACCATCCGATCGTCAAACGAATCGACGCTTTCCTCGATCGTCCGCTCGTCAAGGCGCTCGAGGTCCGCGAGTCGCGCGCCGACCAATTGATGGCCCTCGACGATGCGGTGGTCTCGGTGGTGAATGGCCTCAAGGCGAAGGGATTGACCAGCCCCTATCTGAAGAACTTCGTGGTCGCGCGAATCAATTTCCTTCGCTTCAAGCCGGCGGGAACGGCCGAGTTCGACCCCACCCTCGCCAAGATGACCGAGATGGCCCAGAGGTTCAAAATCGACAACGTCAAGAAGGAGGACGTGGCGAAAATGGGCGGGGGCCCTCCGATCGAGGCCGAGGAGGAGTGAATGCTCCCAGAGAATCTACGATGAGCGCGGCGACGGTTCTGGTGGTCGACGACGACCTGGCGAACCTCGAGTCCGTCTCGCGGATTTTTCAGCGGGAGGGGCTGGACGCCCTCACCGCCACCAACGGCAAGGACGCGCTCGAGTTGCTGCGCCGCCCGGACATCACCGTCATGGTGACCGATTTGATGATGCCCGGGCTGGATGGGCAGGGGCTGCTCAAGGCCGCCCGGGCGATGCGCCCGGATGTGGAAGTCGTCTTGATGACGGCCTACGGAACGGTCGAAACCGCGGTGGCCTCGATGAAGGAAGGGGCCTACGACTTCATCACCAAGCCTCTCAAGCGCCATTCGCTTGTGAAGGCGGTGAGCAAGGCGCTCGAGAAGCAGGCGCTCGTCGCCGAGAACCGCGATCTCAAGGCGCGGCTGGCGGATCTGGGCGCGCCCGGGGGTCGCACGCTGGTCGGTCAATCTCCCGCATTCCGGGCGCTGATGGATACGCTGCGGCAAGCGGCGCCTTCGTCGGCGACGGTTCTGCTGGTGGGCGAATCCGGCACCGGCAAGGAGTTGGCGGCGCGGGCCATTCACGAGCTTTCACCGCGGTCCAAGGGCGCCTTCATCGCCGTCAATTGCGCCGCCCTTCCCGAGACCATCCTCGAGGCCGAGCTTTTCGGCGTGGAAAAGGGCGCCTTCACCGGGGCGGTGGCGCGGCGAGAAGGGCGCTTCGAGCGCGCCCGGGGAGGCACGCTCTTTCTGGACGAGGTGGGCGAGATTTCCCCCTCGGCGCAGGTCAAGCTCCTCCGGGTGCTCCAGGAGGGTGAGATCGAACGGCTCGGCGGGACGCAGACTTTGCCGGTCGACGTGCGGGTGGTGGCGGCCACGAACAAAGACCTGCGGCGAGAGGTCGCCGAATCGCGCTACCGGGAAGATCTTTTCTACCGCTTGAACGTGGTGGAGGTTCGGATTCCCTCGCTCGCTTCGAGGCGCGAAGACATACCGCTCCTCGCCGACCATTTCCTTCGCCGCTATGCCGCGAAGAACGGCAAGCCGGTGACCGCTTTTGCCCGCGAAACGCTGCAGATTCTGGAGAACTACGCCTGGCCCGGAAACGTGCGCGAGCTCGAGCACGCGGTGGAAAGGGCGGTCGTCCTGACGCGCGGGGAGATCATCGAGCCGAGCGACCTTCCCGATACCGTCCGCCAAGGCCCGATGGGGTCGGCCAGCCAGCTGATGATTCCCATCGGTACGCCGATGGAGGAGATCGAGCGCCGGGTAATCCACGAGACCCTGCGACACACCAAAGGCGACAAGACCCTGGCCGCCCAGCTCCTCGGGATCGCCGCCCGGACAATCTACCGGAAGCTCGAGCGCCACCCTGCGGATGGCGGGGACGAAGGCGAAGAGTAGGCCCAGCGGCCATTTTGACAGCTCGTCAGGGGCCGTTCGCCGGTACTGACAAATTGTCGAAAGCACCGGGACCCCTCCCCGAATTTCGGAGATCGGGCCGGATGAAGCCTCTGATCCCAAGTGTTTGTACCGGCCGCGGTCGCCGTCGACCCCGTCCGGGATGGCACCGGCCTTGCTGTACGGCCTAACGAGGTCGAAGGCCGAAAGCCACGCCCATGGAAACATTCTTTCGAAAGTATTTCTGGACCGCTCACCTGGTCTTCATTCTTCTGGTCGCGCTGATCGCCACCAAGACGATCAACCTTTTCCTCGAATCGCTGATCTTGCCACCGCCGAAGGAGGACCTGGCGAGGTCGGTGACCCGACGGCCCGCGGCGGAGCCGATGGCCCATCTCGATCTCGAGCGGATCGCCAGGCTCACCGGCCTTCCCCTGCCCAAGGAGCCGGAGGTGCAGGAACCGGATCAGCAGTCGCCGCTGGATCCCAACGCGCCCGCGGTGAAGAGCGGGCTGAGAGTCAAGCTGCTCGGGACGTTGGCCTCGGTGATCGGAAAGTGGTCGATCGCTTCGATTCTCGATCTCGGCAACCAGCGCGCCCAGACCTACGGCATCGGGGACAAAGTCCTCGGGGCGGAGATCCTCGAGATTCAGCGCGAGCGGGTGATCGTGCTCAACAGCAACCGGCGCGAGTACATCAGCAACGAGCCGGAGGTGGCCGGCCACGCTCCCCCGGAACCAAGGCGGGTCGGCAGCGAGCCGCCCTCGACCGGCCTGGGGACCGGGATCAGGGCGATCAACGATTCCGAGTACGAGATCCCCCGAGCGGAGATCGACAAGACGCTCTCCAATCTGAACGAGGTCGCGATGCAGGCCCGGATCGTCCCCGCGTTCAAGGATGGCCAGGCGCAGGGATTCAAGCTCTTCTCGATCCGGCCCGACTCGCTCTACACCAAGATCGGCATCCAGAACGGCGACGTGATCAAGCGGATCAACGGCAACGACATCAACAGCCCGGAAAAGGCGCTCGAGATCTACTCCAGGCTCCGAGACGCCAGCCGGATCGACATCGAAATCGAGCGGAACGGCGCTGGGCTGCGCAAGACCTACAACATTCGTTGATGCCGCTACGGAGACCATGAGCACATTCATTTTCCGGCTATTCCCGCTGTGCGCAGCGATCGTCGCGGTTGAGGGCGAACAATTCGTGGCCTCGACGGTCTCGGGCGCAGCGGTGATCTCGGATGGCGGAGTGCCCGAACCGCAGCAGCCCACCGACGCGAAGGCCGGCGGAGCGCAGGTGGCGCCCGGATTGCCGGGCAGTACGCCCCCCGGACCCGTCCTGCCGGGCGGGGCAGGCCCGATCCCGCCGGGGCAAACGGGAAGACCCGGACCGGGAGGTGCTGCTTTGCCGAGGCCCGGGACCCCACCGACCCAACCCCCTGGACGCACCGGCCCGGGCTCGCCGCCCCCGAACGCCCAGCCGCCGCCGTCTCCTGCCACGCGGCAGGCCCAAACGGCCCCATCGCCTCGCGAGCGGGAGATCGGCCCTCAGGTTGGACCCAACCGCGGGACTGGCGGCAAGCCGGGCCAGCCGACGGCGAACGGCGATCGGAAGCTCGTCAGCTGCGAGGAGCTTCGCCGCAACGCCAAGTACAACATCCTCTTCGACAAGGTCGACATCGAGAAGCTGGTCCAGACCGTGGCCGACGCGACCTGCAAGACGTTCATCCTGCCGGAGACCGTGCGGGGCAAGATTTCGATCATCGGCCCCGAGAACGGCAAGGGCGAAGTGGATTCGGACCAGTTCTACGCCGCGTTCCTCGCCGCCCTCGACACCAACAACCTGACCGTCTATCCGTACGGCCACTTCCTCAAGATCGTCGACAAGAGCAAGAGCAAGAGCTCGCCCATCCCGACGTTGATCGAGCCCGACGAGAACTACACCACCAACGAGCAGATGGTGACGCGCTTCTTCAAGGTGCGTTACGTCGAGGTGGACCGGATCAAGGTCGTTCTGCAAGGCCTCGTCTCGCAGCCCGGCGGCGACATCACCACCTTCGAGCCCGACACGATCATCATCACCGATGAAGGCTCGAACATGCACCGGCTGGAGCGGATCATTCGACAGCTGGATGCCCCGTCATCCTCCTCCGAGCTTCGAATCATCCGTTTGACCTACGCCGCGGCGCAGGACGTGGCGGACAAGATTCAAAAGCTTTTCGAAGCGAAGGGGGCCAAGCCGGGACAACCCGCGCCGCGCCCCGGAATACCCACCCCGCCCACCACCGGAGCGCCCGGTCAGCCGCCCGCGCCAGGGCAGCCCGCGATCACCGAATCGGGCAGCACGGGACCCGCGACGCTGAGCCAGATGATCCCCGACGAGCGCACCAACAAATTGATCATCGTCGCCAGCCCGGCCGCGTTCGAGCGGATCCTCTCGCTGATTGCGGCGATCGACGTCCCAATCGCCGGCGAGGGCCGGATCAACGTCTATTTCCTGCAGAACACCGCGGCCGAAGACCTCGCGAGCACCCTCCAGTCGCTCTCCCAGGGGACGCAGAACCGGCCGCGGACCCCCGGCCAGCCGGCCCCACTGCCGGGTCAACCTCCCCTCCCCGGACAACCCCCCCGGCCGGGACCGGTGACCGCGGCGGAGCTCTTCTCCGGCGAGGTCAAGATCTCCGCCGACAAGTCGTCCAACGCGCTGGTGATCGTCGCCAGCCAGAACGACTACCGCAGCCTGCGAAAGATCATCGAGGAGCTCGATCTCCCCCGGCGCCAGGTGTTCATCGAGACCGTGATCATGGAGGTCAACCTCGATCGGACCGCCGAGTTCGGGATCAACTTCTCCGGCGGATACGTGCTGAAGACCGATCAGTTCGGCAACGTGCCGGTGTTGTTCGGCACGAAGCTGCGGCAGAGCACTCCGTTCACTTCGCTGACCAACCTTTCCCAGTTCAGCGGCTTCCTCGCCGGGTTGCAGGGCCCGAACATCCCGGAGTTGGCGAACCTCGGTATACCCGTTCCTCAGTTCGGCGTGGTGATCCACGCCCTGCAGCAGAGCTCGGACGTGAATGTTCTGTCCACTCCGCACATTTTGGCGAGCGACAACGAAGAGGCGGAGATCACCGTGGGGCAGAACGTTCCTTTCCAGGCGGGCTTTGCTCCCGGAAACCTTGGGGCTTCCCTGGGGGCCACCGGAGCGACGGGGGCGACCGGAGGCCTCGGCGGGATCGGCGGACTGGCCGGGCTCGGCCTGGGCGGCTTGGGTTCGTTTTTCGCGCCGATCCAGCGCCAGAACGTGGAGCTCAAGCTCACCGTGAAGCCGCACATCAACAAGAGCGATGAGATCCGGATGGTGATCAACGAGCAGACCGAAGAAATCGCTTCGCAGGATCCGGTCCTCGGGCCGACCACCTCGAAGCGCAGCGCGAAGACCACGGTGATTGCCAAGGATCAGGAGACCGTCGTTCTGGGCGGAATCATGCAGGACCGGACGATTGAGTCGGTCACGAAGGTTCCGGTCCTCGGCGACATTCCCCTTCTGGGCCACCTCTTCCGGGATCAAACGCGCAAGAAGGTGAAGACCAATCTGCTGCTCTTCCTCACCCCCTACATCATCAAGGACAGGAGCGATTTCCGCCGGATCTTCGAACGGAAGATGAAGGAGCGGCAGCAATTCATCGAGCTGTTCTACGGTCAGGTGCCCGGCTACGACGTGGCGATCGATTTCGGGCGCAAGAGCGGACCGGTGGCGCGGGTGGCCCAGATGATTCGCCAGGAGGAACAGAAGCTCGAAAACGGCGGACCCGGCCTCCCGGGAGAAAGGATGATCACTCCCTCGGCTCCCGTCCGAGTCCCTCCCGAGCAGCCCCGCAGCGAAACGCCCCGCTCGGGTGGCGAGCCCGCCGTCCCGTCGCCCGCCCCTCTCGCTCCCACCGGCGCTCCCCCCATGGCCGTTCCCCCGGACCAGGTCCCGACCGGGCCGATCGACCCCAAATCGGATGGCCGGGAAGCCCAGAATCCCCCGGACGGTTCTTCAACGGCGCCACCGGGGGATCAGCCCGCCACCGAAACGAAGCCGCCGCCCGCCCCGAAGCCATGAACGACGTTCTTCGACAGCCCCCGGCAATCGCCCCGAGCCCCGAGAAGGCAAGGCTTGCCCGGGCGCGCCCGCTCCTCGGACGTCCGATCGGAGAGATTTTGAAGGCGATGGCTGGTTTGACCGAGGAAAAACTCGAGGAAGCGCTCGCCGTCCAGGCGGAGAAGGGCGGCCGGCTGGGCGAGATCCTCGTCGGGATCAAGGCGGTATCGGAAGAAGAGGTGGCCAAGGCGCTCGCGGCGCAGCTGGACATGGTCTACCTGCCCAAGATTTCGGCGGACAGCGTTTCCCCCGATCTGGTCAAGCTGGTGCCGATCAACTTCGCCAAGCAGGCGCGAATTCTTCCGTTGTCTTTGGAAGCGGAGACGGTCGTGGTCGCGGTGGCCGACCCGCTGGACACCACCGTTCTCGATCATTCGCGGCTGCTCCTGCAGCGGAACGTGAGCCCGCAGATCGCCCTCGCCTCGACGATCGTGGACGCGATCAACAGCGTCTACGACCGCGCGATCAACGAAGCAGAACAGCTGGTCGGGGAGATGGAGGCCTCCGACCTCGATACCCTCGCGCACGAGCTCGAAGAGCCGACCGACCTGCTCGAGGCGGACGACGAAGCGCCGATCATCCGCCTGGTGAACTCGCTTCTCTTCCGCGCCGCGAAGGAGCGCGCCAGCGACATCCACATCGAGCCGATGGAGCGCGAGCTGATCGTCCGCTTCCGGGTCGATGGCGTGCTGCAAGAGGTGATCAAGCCTCCCAAGCGATACCAGAATTCGATCATCAGCCGCGTCAAGGTGATGGGGCAGCTGAACATCGCCGAGAAGCGGCTGCCGCAAGACGGAAGGATCCGGATCAAGCTGGCCGGACGCGACATCGACATCCGGCTTTCGACCATTCCCACATCCCACGGCGAGCGGATCGTGATGCGGCTCCTCGACAAGACCGAGGTGTTGCTCGACCTGGCGGAGATTGGGATGAACCAGGGGACGCTCAAACAGGTCGACGGGATCATCCACCGGTCGCATGGAATCATCCTGGTGACCGGCCCCACCGGCAGCGGAAAGACGACCACGCTCTACGGAGCGCTGTCGCGGATCAACACCATCGACCTGAACATCCTCACGGTCGAAGACCCCGTCGAGTACCAGCTCAAGGGGATTGGCCAGATGGCGATCAATCCCAAGATCGGCCTCACCTTCGCCACCGGACTGAGATCGTTCCTCCGGCAGGATCCAGACGTGATCATGGTGGGCGAGATCCGCGACCGGGAGACGGCGGAAATCGCGATTCAAGCTTCGCTGACCGGTCACCTCGTGTTCTCCACGGTCCACACCAACGACTCCGCCGGAGCGGTCACCCGGCTGGTGGACATGGGGATCGAGCCCTTCCTGGTGGCCTCCTCGCTGACCGCGATCCTGGCGCAGCGGCTGGTCCGGAGGGTGTGCCCGGACTGCCGGGGCCCCTATCGACCGACGGCAGAAGAGCTGCGGGAGATCTTGCTGACTCCGGAGCACCTCGCCAGAGCGGAGGTGAAGCACCTGTACCGCGCGAACAGCTGCGCCTCGTGTAGCCACACCGGCTACCGCGGCCGCACCGGAATCTACGAGTTTCTGCCGGTGGACGACGACATCCGCCAGCTCGTTTTGAAGAACGTGGACTCAGCGACGATCAAGAAGGCCGCGGTGGGCAAGGGAATGAACACCCTGCTCGACGATGGCGCGCGAAAAGTCATGCTGGGCGAAACGACGATCGCGGAGGTCCTCAGCGTCACCCAAGAAGACCTCTGAGCTTCCGCGGGAGCGCAAGGGAGCCGAGATTTCAGGCAGGACATGAACGATGCCGGTTTTTGAATACAGAGCCCTCAACGATTCGGGCAAGGTCGTCACTGGCCTCAAAGAGGCGGATTCGTCCAAGACCCTTCGGTCGCTGCTGAGGAAAGACGGCATCTTCCTCACCGACGTCGTCGGGCAGCTGGAGGGAGCGCGGCCGGCGGCGCAAGGGACGTTCGTCGGTTCCAAGGACATCGACTTCCAGAAGATGGTCCGCGGCCGGATCACCACCGAGGACATCGCGATCACCACCCGCCAACTCGCCACCCTGCTCGGCGCTGGCGTCACCCTGGTCGAGGCGCTCAGTGCGCTGGTGGATCAGGTCGAAAAGGAGCGGCTCAAGCGGATCCTCTCCGATGTGAAGCAGCGGGTGAACGAAGGGTCGTCCCTGGCGGACGCGTTGGCGCTGCACCAGAAGATCTTCGGACCCCTGTACGTGAACATGATCCGCGCCGGCGAGCACTCGGGGGCGCTCGACGCGGTGCTCTTGAGGTTGGCCGACTTCACCGAAGGCCAGGCCAAGCTGCGACAGCGGATCATGAGCACGATGCTCTATCCGGCGGTGATGATGGTGATCGGCGGCGGCATCCTCACCATGCTGATGACGGTGGTGGTTCCCAAGGTCACCAAGATCTTCGAGAGCATGCAGGTCACCCTGCCCTGGACGACGCGGCTCTTGATCTGGAGCTCCAACACCCTTCAAACTTTTTGGTGGATCATCCTGCCGCTGTTTGGCGGCTCGATCTTCGCCTTCGTTCTCTGGACCCGAAGCCCCAAGGGCAAGCCTATCTGGGACCGCCGACTCCTCCGCGCGCCGGTGGTCGGAAGCCTGGTGCGGATGCTCTCCATCTCGCGCTTCACCCGGACCCTGGCCACGCTGCTCAAAAGCGGCGTCCCCCTGCTGAACGCGATGGACATCGTGAAGAACGTGGTCACCAACAGCGTCCTCGTCGACGTGGTGGAGAAGGCGCGAGATTCGATTCGAGAGGGCGAGAGCATCGCCAACCCGCTCAAGCGCTCCGGCGAGTTCCCTCCGCTCGTCTACCACATGATCGCCATCGGAGAGCGGAGCGGACAGTTGGAAGACATGCTGGTCAGCGTCGCCGACAGCTATGAGACGCAGGTGAACGTCCGGATCGGCGCGCTCACCGCTCTGTTGGAGCCGCTGCTGATCGTCGCGATGGGAGCAGTGATCGCCTTCGTCGCGTTCTCGATCTTGATGCCGATTCTGCAGCTCAACACGGCAATACGCTGAAGGAGTGCTCAGTTTTGAGATCGAGACAAGAACAGATCGTCGGAATGGAGATGGTGAACGTGGACCGATGGGTCCGGCAGCTGATCTTCGCCGCGTTGCTTCTCGCGGCGCTCGGCCTGCTCGTCACCGGCCTCACCCTCTACGCCCCAGGCGCGAAGGCCCGGCCACAGGCGCAGCCGCGGGTGGAAAAGGCGCAATGCGAGAGCGAGCTTCGCGTCGAGTCGCCTCGGACCTGGGTGGAGCACGATGAAACCTGAGAATCCTCGCCGGCTCGCCCGGGGCATGACCTTGATCGAGATCATGATCGTGATCGCGATCCTCGGGATGATTGCTTCCGCGGTCGCGGTGAACGCCTTCTCCAACTACCGGGAGGCGCAGCGGCAGAGGGCGACCTTGGACATCAAGAACATCGAAACCTCATTGAAGCTGTATCTGGTGAAGAGAGGGAGTTACCCCGATCCCACGAACGGTCTGAAAGGGCTGAATCTGGAGAACACGCGGGACCCCTGGGGCAACGAGTACGTCTACGCGTTGGAGAGTAGCAAACCCATCATCCGCTCCAATGGACCTCCCGGTGGATCACCGATCGTCGCGTGCCCCGAGGGATGTCCAAGCGGATATGCGAGCGTTTCCAAGGAGGAAAAATGAGCTTACGACTGCAGAATAGAAGGCGAAGGCTGAGCCGGGGAATGACCCTGATCGAGATCATGGTGGTGATCACCATTCTCGGCCTGATCGCCGCGGCGGTGGCGATCGCCGTGGTTCCACGACTCGAGGAGGCCAGGCACGACCGGGCGGTTCTCGACATCAAGAGCATCGAGGGCGCGCTGAAGTTGTATTACGCGAAGAAGGGCGTCTACCCGGACACCGCGACCGGATTCAAGGCCCTGGTGGACACCCAGATTCTGGAGACGATGCCGAAGGATCCCTGGAACCACGACTACGTCTACATGTACGAGCAGGGTAAGCCGGTGATCATCTCCTACGGCCGCGACGGCGTCCCCGGCGGCGAAGGACCGGACGCCGACATTTCGAACCGGGACACGACCGCGCCGGCCCGGAGATAACGCCAAAGCACGCCCTTCCACCGTGGAACGCTCGAGTCAACATATCCCACCGGGCTCCAATCGCCGGAGACGATCGCGGCGGGGATCCGCCCATCGCGGGTTGACGCTGATCGAGCTGTCGATCGCGCTCGCGATCGTGGCGATCCTCTTCTCCGCGGTGGTGATCACCATCGGCGCCCTGACCGGCACCAAGGCGAAGTCGTCGGCCGCCGAGCTGGCGGGAGTGATTCGCTCGCTCTACGACTCCGCCGGCCTGCGTGGAAAGACCTGCCGGCTGGTGTTCCAGCTTCCCACGGCCAGGCAGGACGAGCCGGTGAGGTACTGGGCGGAATGCGCCGCCGGAAATGTCACCACTTCCCGCGGCCGCGACGATCTTCTGCAACAGGACCGACAAAGGCTCGCCGAGCTCGCCTCGCGCCCTCAGGCCTCGCAGGCCCCCGAGACGAGGCCGCCGAGCTCCTCCACCTACCAACCCAATCTTCAAGATTTGATGGCCCAGGAGCGGGACCGGGTCGAGGCGGCGGCGCGCTTCTCGGTCTACACCGCGCCCGAGATCACTCCCCGCCAGCTTCCGTCTTCGGTAAAGCTTTCCGTCTGGACGAAACATCAGCGACAGGCGGTCTCGTCCGGAATCGCCTACCTCTATTTCTTCCCCCAGGGCTTCACCGAGAAGGCTTTGATCTTCGTCGGCCAGGGAAACAACGTCTGGACGATTTCGGTCCAACCGCTCACCGGCAAAGCGATCGTCGTGGGCGAGCAGCTGGAGGTACCGAGATCATGAGGGCGGCCCGCTCCGGATTCACCCTGCTCGAGGTCGTGGTCGCCCTGGCCATTCTCGGCCTTTCGCTGATGGCGATCTACGACCTCAATGCCGGAGCGGTGGCGATGCACGCCTACAGCAAGAAGCTGACCGTCGCCTCCCTGCTGGCGCGCTCGAAGATGAGCGACCTCGAACAGGATCTCTACGACAAAGGGTTCAACAGCGACGACGAGGAGAAGTCCGGCGATTTTTCGGAGGAGGGCTGGAGCAGCTTCAAGTGGCGCGCGAAGATCGTCGCTCCGAAAACCGACGGCGTGTCACCCGATCAGCTCCTCGGCGCGATCTTCAATCTTCCGATTGGCGGAGGCTCGGACGGTACGTCCGACATCCTCAAGACGCTGTTCGGCGGTGGAAGCAGCAGCTCAACGCCGTCGGCGCTGGGGACGACGAGCACCTCGACCACGGGCGCCCCTACCCCCACTCAGACGGGCCTGGGTGGCCTGGGCGGAATCGGTGCGGGCTTGATCCAGACCCAATTCACCCAGCTGGTCGATCAGATCACCAAGGCGGTGCGCGAGGTGCAATTGACGGTGACCTGGAAGGACGGGAAGCAGGTGGAGACGCTGGACATCGTCACCCATGTCGTCAGCCTCGGGCCGGGAGGAGATCGAAACGGCAATCTCGCCGCGGCCGCCCAGGCAGCCGCCACCTCGGCGCAGGGCGGATACGTCAACGCGAGAACCGGCGCGCCGGTTCCCAACCCCCGGCCGGGGGCAAATGGTCAGATGACCGACCCGATGACCGGGGATCTCGCGATCCCCCGCTCTCAGTTCCCGGGAGCGGGATCCGTGCTGGGAGGACCTCAGGGAGGAACGACGCCCGGCACCCCGGCTTCTCGGCCCAACCAGTTTCGCTCTGCGACGGGCGTCAAGTGAACCGCACGCGTCCATACCGGGGGTTCACCTTGATGGAGGTGATGATCGCCGTCGCGATCACCGCGCTGATGGGAACGCTCGTCGCCGCCTCTTTCAACGGAACCTTCAAGGCCAAGGATCTGGTCGAGGGTGAGGCCGAGCGGTACCGGATGCTTCGCACCGCGATGAACCGCATGTCCCGCGAAGTCGGCGCCGCCTTCGTCAGCGATCGGTTCGATCTGAAGCGCTACCGCGACTCCTACGATCGCCCCACCAACTTCATCGGGACCGCCGATCGGCTCCTCTTCACCTCTCTGGCGCACGAGCGGCTGTACAGCGATGCCAAGGAGTCGGATCAGATGGTGGTCGAGTATTCGGTGAAGACCTCCACCGACCGCAACGCCCGCGGGCGCCGGGATCTGATGCGCCGCGAAAATCCGATCCTCGACGAGAAGCTGGACCGCGGCGGAACGGAGGACGTCCTCTTCGAGGGAGTCCAGAAGTTGGAATTCGCCTACTGGGACAGCGACAAGAAGGAATGGCTCAACGAATGGGACACCCGCCGGCCGGACCGCAAATCCTATCTCCCGACCCGGGTCCGATTCATCATCGTCGCCAAGGACGAGAACGGCAAAGAGGTGCGCTACACGTCGCAGGCGCGGGTCGTGCTGAACACGGAGTTTCAGAGGTACTGATGAGACCAGACTCGCAGATGCGCCCCAATGAGCCCTCGGCTTCCCGCCGTCGGGCTCGAGGTGCGTCTGCCCGGTCGCAGCGCGGAGTGGCGATGATCATCGCGGTGGTGGCGATCGCCATCCTCACCGTGGTGGCCACCGAGCTCGCCTACAACTCTCGCGTCGATCTGCAGATGGCCACCAATCAGCGGGACGAGATCCGCGCCTACTACCTCGCGCGCAGCGGGATCGGCCTTTCCAGGCTGCTCCTTCGTTTCCAGAAGCAATTGGACGGCATCCAGATTCCGAATCTGGGCGGTGGCCTGCCCACGGGTCTGGGTGGCGTTCAACCCCCCGCGGCCGGCGGCGCTCGACAATCTCAAGCGGGCATGACCCTCCAATTGTGGCGGATGGCCCGGGTCGACTGCCACATGCTGCGTCAGATGGTGAAGACGGGCCCCGTCGCAAACGCGCGGCCGGTCGCCCGCACCAACCCGGCGGCGTTCGACAAGGAGTTCCCGGATGTCGCCAGCACGATGACGAGGCGGTCCTTCGGCGGCTTCGACGGCTGCTTTCTCGCCACCATCGGGGACGAAGAGGAGAAGCTCAATCTGAACAAGCTCGACGCCTCCCAGAACCAGATTCTCGTTTCCCGGCTGGTCGATCTGTTGAGCGACAAGCGGTTCGAGTTCCTTTTCGAGCGCGAAGACAGCAATCGGGTGAAGGCGACGCCGGCGGACGTCGTCATCGCGATGCGCGACTGGATCGACGAGGACGAGATCCAGTCCACGCTCAACCTCGCCGCCCTGAGCGTGTCCGGCGTCGGCGATCCCTTCGTCCGGGGGTTCTCCGACGAAAACGCCCAATACGACAAATACACCCCGCGTTACAAAGCGAAGAACGCCCGCCTGGACACGCTCGACGAGCTCTACATGGTGCACGGCGTGAACGACCGCTTCATGGCGGCCTTTCGCGATCGCTTCACCGTCTACCCGGACGTGAACTCCAAGCTGAACATCAACACCGATGACCCGATGCTCCTCTACATGGCGATCCTTTCGGTGTCCGACCCGCTCCATCCGGATCCGCGAATCCGCGATCCGGTGTTCATCGACGCCTTGATTCAGCGGGTGCGCACCGCGCGAATGATGTCGATCCTCGGAATGTCGGTGACTGACTTCATCACCGTGATCCAGACGGCGGGGGTCGCGTTGAATCCGCTCATCCTGAACAACGTTCAGAACAACACCGCGGTGAGCGACAAGACGAGCACGTTCAGCATCAAGTCCGTGGGCGAGGCGGGATCGGTGCAGAAGACCATCTCCGCCGTCGTGCGCATGGATGATCAGGGCCTGGGTCGCCTCGTCTACTGGCGAGAGGAGTAGGGATGGCGACCATCCTCGGCCTCGACCTGGGTAGCTACGCGATCAAGGGCGCGCTCTTCGAGACGTCGCTGCGCGGGTACCAGATGCGCAGCTACGGCGAGGTGCCCCGTCAAGCAGGAGAGCGTCTGGAGAGCCTGCGGCTATCGCTGGGCGATTTCTTCGCAAAGTTCCCGATCGCCGCCGAGCAGGTGGTGATCGCCCTCCCCGGCCCTTCGCTGGCCTCGCACGTCCTGACGCTGCCATTCACCGACACAAAGCGGATCGAGGCGGCGCTTCCCTTCGAAGTGGAAAGCCAGCTCCCCTTCGATCTCTCGGAGGCGGTGTTCGACTACCAGGTCACCGGGCAGCGCGACAAACAGAGCGACCTTCTCGTCGGCGTCGTCAAGAAGGACGAGCTGCGAAATCTGTTGGCGATGCTCAAGGACCTGAACCTCGATCCTCGAATCGTCACCCATCCCGCGGTGGAGTACCAAGGCTACCTGCTCAGCGCGCCTCAGCTCTTTCAGGGGCCCATCAACGGATCGTCGATCGCGGTCGTGGATCTGGGCCACGAGCGAACGAGCGTGGCGATCGGCAGGCCCTCGGTGGGTCTGGACTTCGGACGGACCTTCGCCGGCGGCGGAAACGATCTCAGCAAGGCGATCGCTTCCGAATTGCAGATCGGGTTGCCCGAGGCCGCGCAATGGAAAGAGACCCGGGCCGCGGTCGGCGCTTCGCCGCAGGATCCGGAACAGGCGCGGGTCGCCGACGCGCTCAGCCATGCCCTGCAGCCCACGATTCGGGAGCTGCGCGCCACGCTCAAGGCATTCACCGGCCGTTCGCACCGGACGGTGAGCCGCCTTTACCTTTGCGGAGGCACGGCGAAGCTGCCCGGGCTGGACCAGGAGCTGGGGAGCAGCCTGGGAATCCCGACCGAGATGATGAAGCTCCCCGCCTCGGCGGCGGCCATTCCACCCGACCAACAATCCGCCGCAGCTCAGGCCTTTGCCCTGGCCCTGCGTGGTCAGCTCTCCAGCGCGAGAGGCCCCCGCCTGAATCTGCGCCGCGGCGAGCTCGCATTCCGGGGAGGCTTCGACTTCGTCCGCGAGCGGGTGGGGCTGCTCGTATCGTTTGCCGCGGCGCTCCTCGTCCTCCTCATCGCCTCCGGGTTCATCCGCAACTCCGTGCTCTCGCGAAGGGAGGCGGCAGTGGACACCGTGCTCTGCAACGTCACCCAACGGGTGCTCGGCCGTTGCGAGAAGAATTTCGACCGGGCGTTGAACCTGCTCAAGGGGAAGGAGAGTCCGGCCGCGGCGATACCCAAATTCTCCGCCGTCTCACTTCTCAGCGAGCTCACCGCCCGCATTCCGACCGACACTCCGGTGACCTTCGACAACATCACCATCGATGCGGATCGCGTCTCCCTGCGCGGCGAGACCGAGAACTCGAAACAGATCGATGGCATCACTTCGGGGTTGAAGGCGTTTCGCTGCTTCCGGAACATCACCGTCGGGAAGGTGCAAAAGACCAAGGATGGACAGCACGTCTCCTTTACCCTCGACGTCCAGATCGAATGCCCGGAGCAGGGTCCGGCGCAGCAAGGCTCCTAGACCATGGAACGATTGAAAGCACTCCTCGCGGACGTCCAGGCCTGGTTCCAACGCCTGACCACGCGCGAGCGCAGGCTGGTTGCCGGCGCCGCCGCCGGGGTCGCCGCCTTTCTCTTGTTCTTCATCCTGATCGGCTTTTCCACCAGCGCGGCGAGCTACCGGCGCCGCACCCAGGAGAAGTTGATCAAGCTCCAGGACGTTCAGACGCTCGCCGCCAGCTATCGGGAAGCCGAGCAGAATCGTCAGTCGATGGAGCGGCAGCTCACCACCAGCAAGCTGTCGCTGATGAGCTTCCTCGAGGAGAAGGGCTCCGCCGCCGGCCTGAGCATCCCGGCGATGAACCAGAAGCCGGAGGCATCGATCGCCGACGGGAAGATCATCGAGAGCACGGTGGAGCTGACGCTGACCGACATCACGGTCAACAAGATGGTCGACTTCCTCTCCGCGGTGGAGCGCGGCCCGGGCGTGGTGAAGGTGAAGCTGCTGCGACTCGAGCCACGCACTTCGAACCAGACGCTCACCGTCTGGGCGACGATCGCCACCTACCGGCTCAAAGAATAGGAACACTCCGTGCCCACCCTGCTGCGAATGAGTCGTTCGAGAGTGATCGCGGGCTACGTGGCCTTCAGCATCGTGGCCTTCGTTTTGCTTTTTTTCCTCACCTTCCCTTACGACGCGGTGGAGAAGCGGCTGTCGGCCGAGGCGGCCAGCCAGGGACTGCACGTCAGCTTCAGGGGACTGGGGCCGGGATTTCTCGGAGTCTCCGCCTCGTCCGTTCAGATCAGCAAGAAAGTGGAACCCGGTGAAGACAGCGCCCCCGAGGGGATTGTCGTGAGATCGGTAGCCATCCGCCCGTCGCTCTTCCCGCTCGGGATCGCCTTTCGCGGAAGCGTCTTCGGCGGAAAGATGATGGGGGCGATCGGCATGTCGAGCGCCGTTGCCCTCCGGCTGAACCTGGAGGATCTCAACACGGGGGAAGAGACGGTAAAGACGCTCTCCGGTCTGGATCTCAGCGGGAAGGTCAATGGCCGGCTGTCGCTGGACATCCCAAGAAGCGCGCCTACGCCGGCTTCGAAAGTGTCGGAGCCGGATTTGAGTCTGGCCAAGGGCACGCTGTCCTTGAATGTCGACCAACTCGTGGTCAACGGCGGAACGATGTCCGTTCCCATCTATGGAGAGATGACCCCTCTGGAGCTTCCGAGAATCTCCGCCGGAGACATCGAAGCGAAGATCACCTTCCAGAGGGGAATGGGCACGATCGAAAGATTCCAGATAAAGGGCGCCGACGTGGAGCTCGCCGGGAGCGGCACGGTGAAGCTCTCGAAGCGATTGGAGTACAGCGAACCCAATGTCGATCTCCGGCTGAAATTGGATCCCCAATTCGCCAAGCGCCTCGGGATCGTCGCCGCCGGGGTTTCCACACTTCCCGAAGACAGAGACAACCCCGGCTTCCGGCTGGCCAAGCTCACTGGTTTTCTGGGAAAACCCGTCTTCAACCCCGGCCGTTAAACGCATCGCCGCGAATGGTCGCCGCGGGAGAGCCGGCGCCATTCTTCAAGTCAAGGAGTGCGTCGATCGGTACGCCATCTCGAATGGCGTTCGCGCCGCTTTGGCGAAGAGCGTCGCCGCGAAGCGACCGCGCATCCGGCGCCTTGGACTGAATGGGTAAGGAAAACCCGGGCCTTGGGCGTCGGCTTCCAAGCGCCGACCATTCAAGCGCCGGCGGGACGGTCGCCTGGCCATTGAATTGCACCAAGACCCGCCGGTTTCCCGGGAGGTTCCCCGTGCCCGAGCTGGTGTTCTTTCATCGCGGCGAAGAGGTCCTGCGTTTCGGCGTCGATCGGTCGCGCGTGGTCCTCGGACGCGGTGACCAGAGCGATGTGGTGATCCCGGATCCCGCCGTGTCGCGCCGGCAGGCCGTCCTTCTGTTCGACGGAAATCAGGCGACGATCGAAGACCTGTCGGGGAAAGGCACCCTGGTCTCGGGCGCGCCCGTCGAGCGCACCTGCCTCAGCGATGGATCGGACATCGCCCTGGGTCAATGGCGGGCCATCTATCGGGAAAGAAACGGCCTGGGCAACGATGTCGAGACGGAAGTGACGGGCAGCAACACCGCGGTCGAATCGGTCGATCCGCCCCTGGACCGCTGGCTACCGGCGCAGGTTCGCATCCGCCAGGGCGTCAACGAGATGGTGCACAAGCTGATGGGCGATGCGTTCACCGTGGGATCGCACGCTCGCAATGACCTCGTGATCTCCGACCGCTTCATCTCCGGCAGGCACCTTCGCATCTCGCGCCGGGACAATCGCTTTCGGGTGGTGGATCGCCGCTCGACCAACGGGACTTTCATCGGGAACGTTCGGGTGTTCGAAGCCGATGTTCCGCTGTTTACCGCCTTGCGGGTGGGCGAAACCGAGCTGATTCTGGAGCAAGTCCCGGCGGCGAAGAAAGAGACCGCCTACGAGGGCATCATCGGCAACGACGCCTCGGTACGCCAGCTCGCGGACCTGGTGGAGAGGGTGGCACCCTCCTCGGCCGCGGTGGCCATCTTCGGCGAATCGGGCACGGGGAAGGAGCTGGTCGCGCGCGCCGTGCATGCGAGGAGCCACCGCGCCGACCGTCCCTTCGTTCCGGTGAACTGCGCGGCAATCTCGAAAGAGCTGATCGAAAGCGAGCTGTTTGGTCACGAGAAGGGCGCATTCACCGGCGCAACCAACGCACGGAAGGGGGCGTTCGAGGAAGCCGACACCGGCACGCTGTTCCTCGATGAAATCGGCGAGCTACCCCTCGACTTGCAGGCAAAGCTCTTGCGTGCGCTGGAATCGGGGGAGATCAAGCGCGTCGGCGCCTCTCGGCCGACCCACGTGGACGTGCGCATCGTCGCGGCGAGCAACCGGGATCTGTTGGCCGCCTGTCGCGCTCAGAAGTTTCGCGACGACCTCTATTATCGGCTGTGCGTGATTCCACTCCACCTTGCGCCGCTGCGGAACCGGCGCGGAGACATCCTGGCCCTCGCAGAGCACTTCGTTCGGCTTTTCTCGCCTCGGGGCGGCCAGATGGGCTTTACCCCGCAGGCCATCGACCGGCTGCAGACGCATCCGTGGCCGGGAAACATCCGCGAGCTTCGAAACGCGGTCCACCGGGCTATTCTCTTGAAAAAAGGGCCCTTGATTGATGCGGATGACCTCTCGTTCGATCAGGAGCTGAACATCGAGACGGGGATCACCGTTCCAGAGCTTCCCCGCGGCATGTCGCTGGAACAAATGCTGGAGAAGCTCGAGCGGCAGATCGTCGAAACCGCGCTGCGCCGCTACAACAACAACCGCGAGCGGGTGGCCAAGGAGCTCGGCGTCGCGCGCTCGACGCTGTTCAAACGCCTCAAAGACTGGGGCCTGACGCGCAAGGATGAGCCCTGGGTAGACCCCACCCCGGATGCATCCGGCGGCGCCGCTGGTCAGGTTTAGTGTTTCCTCACCCTACGGGAAACCCTAGCTCGGCAAGACGCCCCCCTCCGGCGGGGGTTTACGCAGAATCGATTCGTAGACAATCGGGATGAAAAGCACCCGAAAATGTGCTCTCAGTTAGCCAATTCGGCTCGATTTGACGCTTTTCATCTTTGGGGGGCCGCACCTGGTGCTTCAATGAATGACCTTTGGGCAAGTGAGCTCCGTCAAGGGCTCCAGCAGTGCGGGATTCAATTTCGCCGCGGTCTCTCGGAGACCGAGGTCGACGAGATCGAGCGCCGATACCGCTTTCAGTTTCCTCCCGACCTCCGGCTATTCCTCGAGCAGGGGCTGCCGGTCAGCCGGGGGTTTCCCGATTGGCGAGATGGCTCCGAGTCGGATCTTCAAGACACTTTGGACTGGCCGCTCGAGGGAATCCTCTTCGACGTGGAGAACAATGGGTTCTGGATGCCCGCATGGGGAGACCGGCCGGAGGAGACTGAGCAGGCGATTGCCGTAGCAAGGACAAACGTCTCCAATGCTCCGCAGCTGATTCCAATTTACTCGCATCGCTACATTCCAAACGAGCCTCTCGCCGGAGACAATCCGGTCTTCTCGGTGTATCAGGCGGATATCCTGCGCTATCGCTCCAGCCTGCGATCCTGCCTCGCCGCGGAGTTTCACCTGGGTGCGAGCCAATTCGTGGCCCCGACGCCTCGGCGAATCAGGTTCTGGGACGAGCTGGTCTCGTTCAACCGGGAAACCGGGCGGGGCTGTTTGCAGATCGCCTGAACCGAGAGCTCGTCGCCGCAAGAAGCGGGCGACTTCGGCGGAGCCGTTTTCCGAGACGTCCTCGGACGGCCACAAACCGGCAGCTACTCGTCCCCCTTCGCCCCCACGAATTGATCCCTCTTGTCGCGGAACAAGACGTTGAAGCTGGTGAGCGATCCGTAAACCCGGGTGATGTACTGCTGCATTTCCACCTTCTCCGCGTCGGAGAGCTTTGGGTGGGCGTTGATCTTCTGCTCGAGCGTCCTCAGTCGATCGCGGATCATCACCACCTTGTGAAAGAACTGGTCGAGCGGAAGCTCCTTGGCCTGGAGATCCGACTTGCCTGGGATGAGCTGAACGACCCCGCCCTCCCATTTGGCGGCAAGGGGTACCTCCACCTCGCACGCCGCTTCCCTGAAGATCTCCATCAGCTCGTCCCGCGTCATGCTCAGCTCTCCTCCGAGACTCATCGGCTGTGCAGCGTCCTTGGACTTTCTCACCACCACCGGAGCGACGTTGCGCAAGGCCCGTTGCGGGGCCTGCTTGGCTGGTTCCGGGAGCGAGGGCGATCCCTTCGGAGCGAAGTAGTCGCAGATCGGCGCGCTGGGTGGAAAGAGGCCGCGCCCTGGCTGGATCCGGCACGGCCCTACCCAGCCCCGGTGGTCGACCGAGTGTGGTTGCCAGAGCTTGCAATTGCCGCACACCTTCTCCTCGGGGAGAAAGCTCGGCAATGGCGGCGGCTCGAGGACCGAATCGTTGCCCATGGGCAGTCCGCCAGCCTACAACACTTCGGGCCCGACCAATCCGCAAGAACGGCTGACGGCCAAGCGAAACCGGCGATGGCGCCGGCCCACGCGATCGTCGGCAGAGAATGATAAGAACCCTTGTTCATGAAGACCGCCAGTGGTGCCAAGCTCAACATTGCCCGGGTCCTCCTGCTCGCGCTGTTTCTGGCGGTTGCATTGACGTTCTGGGACTCCCCGGTGCTTCTGCCCCTGAAGTTGCTGGTGGTGATGATGCACGAGACCGGTCATGCCCTGGCGACGCTGCTGGTCGGAGGAACGGTCCAGAAGGTGACGATCGCGGTGAATCAATCCGGAGAATGCCTCTCCTACCTTCCTCCTGGCTGGGGCGCGAAGGTGTTGGTCTATTCCGCGGGCTATCTGGGAAGCGCGCTCGCCGGGGGCGGGCTGATCCTCGCGACCTTCCGATTCCGGGCAAGCCGCTGGGTGCTCGGCGGTCTTTGCTTGTGGCTGCTGGCGATGGCCACGTTCTATGCGGGCGATCTGTTCACGATGCTCTTTTGCGTCGGCACCGCCCTGGCGCTGGGGATCGGCGCGCGACTTCTCCCCGTTTCGGTGGTCGATCTGGTGAATCTCTTCCTCGCCGCGTTCTCGGCGCTCTACGTCCTCTTCGATCTGCGCGAGGGGCTCTGGAATCCAGCCGCCCGCGAGCACAGCGACGCGGCCCTTCTGGCCAAACTGACCTACGTCCCGGCGATCGTCTGGGCGGTGATTTGGACGCTGCTCGCTCTTTCACTGCTCGGGCTTTTCGCGTGGAGGTCGGTCCGGGTGGCCAAGGCCCAGGGATTCTCCATCCGACGGTCGTTCAGCACCCTGCCCCACGGGTAGATTTCCGGCGGTCCTCTAACCCCGCGGCCGCATGCGGTACTGAACGAAAGAGGGCAGGTCCAGGAATCTCAAGTAGGGGTTGTTTCGCTTCTCTTCGGCGATCGTAGACACCGGGACTTCGGCGTAGTCGTGGCCGGGGAACAGCCGAGTTTCGTCCGGCAATTTCATCAAGACCTGTGACAGGGTCCGGTACATCGCCTCCGGATCACCTCCCCGCAGGTCGCACCGGCCGCATCCTTTGATGAAGAGCGTGTCTCCCGAAACCAACGAGCCACCGGCGTAGAAGCACTGGGAGCCCGGGGTGTGGCCGGGGGTGTGAAGGGCTTTGATCGCCAGGGGTCCCACGGCGATCGGATCTCCCGGGGCCAGGCCCTTGACCGGATCGCCCGTCCGGCGAAGGTCGGAGGAGAATTCGAGCTCCTTCTGCTGGACGTAGATGGGAACGTCGTGCCGGGAGAGCAGCTCGGGCACGCCGTTGATGTGATCCGGGTGGCAGTGGGAGAGCAACGCGGCGGAAATGGTTTTGCCGTCCTCTTCCGCGGCGCGCTCGATCGCCGCCACGTCCCATGCCGGATCAACGACCGCCACCTCCTTCGCGCCCTGCGCGCCGACGAGGTAGACGAAGTTCTCCATCGGTCCGAGGAGCAGCTGGCGCAGATAGATAGGATTTTCCATCGGCCGGGCATACCCGCGATGGGCCACCGCGGGCAACTCGATCTGCTCCACCGATCGACGAAGTGTCCGCCTACTTTCGAAATGGAACCGTCGAGGGAAAGGGCGGAGCGACCGAATCTAGGCGAGCCAGTCTTTTTCCTTCAGCTTCCGGGGAAGATACTCCTCGGTGATGAAGGAGATTCCCCGGTTGGAAAGCGACTCGATCTCCAGCTTCACTCCCGTCTTCACCATGTGCTCGATTTCCCGCTGCCACTCCTTGCGCTGGAACCATGGGTAGCCCAGCATCTGCTTCGCGCGGGCGATGTCCACGTCTTCCATCCGGATGATCACGTTGTTCGGGAGCTGGAATTTCTCCTTATCGAACGATGAGAGTCCGAGGAAACGCGCCTCGGGCACCGCCATTCTCATCGATTCGTAGGCGAGGTTGATCGAGCCCTGCTTCAGCACGGAGTAGATGTAGAAGCCCCAGGGATCGTTGTCGACCAGCACGTAGAGAGGGAGCTTCAGCTCCTTGGTCATCCTCCGGCAGAGCCGGCGCACCCCTCGCGGCGGCTGCCCCTGACCGGTGACCAGGATGCACTTGTACTTCTTCCAGAACTTGTCCTCGTTGAGCCGCCGCCAGACGGCGTCCTTCTCGACGAGGAGGATGAATTTGGCGTCGCACTTCTTGAACTCGATGATGTTGTCCTCGACGATCGAAGGGATCGACCAGCCTCCCGAGCCCATCCGCCGGCCGTCGATCGTGTCCCCCGCGTCGCGCAGGGTGATTTCGCCGACCAGCGCGCCGCGATTCGAGGCGAACAGGTTGAGCTCTTCCCGAAGCGCGTCCACCGTCACTTCGAGGTCCTCGATCACCGGATCGGACTCTTCCTGCTCCTCGAAGGTGTTCTGGCGACTTTCACCCAACGTGTGCTTGGTGATGTAGTAGAGGTCGCGGATGCTGGTCGTCTTTCCGACGTTGATCAGCTCCTTGCAGGCGTTGGCGACGAGGAAGGTCTGCATGAACTTCTTCGCCTGGCCGACGTTGAAGAAGTAGCGCTTCTGCTTGTCGCCCTTGAGCTCGATCACCTGGTTCTTTTCATTGAACCGGACGTTGGCCAGGGTCCTCGTCGGCACCGAGATGTACGGATTCTTCCCGCTCCTGACGAACTGCAGCGTGTCCTTTGCCAGCGTTTCGAGCTTTTTGACTGTCTTGGCCGCGTGCGCGTTGGCCGCCATTGCCTACTCCTTCGTCTCTTTATCCATCTCCGCCTCGGCGGTACGCGGCTTTTGCGCGAGCTTGTCGGCGGCCTTCTTCAATACTTCGTCGGTCATCGAGCCGCCGGTGAATTTCGTCGCCAGCTTGAGGAAGTCCTGCCGGACCCGATCGGGCTGGGTGCCGAGCAGCCCCTTCATGCTCTGGGCGATCTCCTGGATGTAGAGCTCGAAGATCGATCGGCGCTGCAACTCGTATTCCGCGTGCTGGTGCTTCCTCAGGAAGCCGGAGAGCCGGCGGCCACATTCTTGTAAGGCGAGCTTCAGCTCGGAGATGATCTCCGGGTAGTGGGCGAGCGCCTCCTTGGACTCCGAGGTGAAGGGCACCCAGACCGAGGCGATGTGCACGAGCAAAATCATCGGTCCGACCGGCAGCGATCCCTTCGGCTGCGAGAGCATGTAGTTGCGCCAGTCGGTCCGGATCACCGCCTCGGCGGTGGCGCAGGCGGCCCGCTGAAACAACAGCGGGACCCGGTTGGCGAACCGATACAGCTCGATCGGCTTGTCGGCCGCGAGAGGACCGCCGTAGACGAGGCCCACCTCCACCTGGAATGGGTTGCCCCGGTACACCTTGGGCGCCCGGGTCACCGAGGTGATGAAGAACTTGTGGCCCTTGATCACCTCTTCGCCTTCCTCCTTGCCCTGCGCTTCGACCAGGGCCGCGGTAGCCGCCTTCTGCCTGGCCTCTTGCAGCTTCCGCTCCGCCTCCTCCTTCTTCTTGCCCTTGCCGGTCTTCGCGGTGAGCTCGAGCTGCTCCATCTCCTCGTGCTTAGCCTCGTCCTGGGTGACCTCGAGGAAGTTGGTCAGCCCCTTGTGGAGGAGCTCCTCGCCGATCGGCGAGAGGCAGTTGGTGGGCGGCGCCATGATTTTCGTCGCCTGGATCGCGCGGAAGAGGCGCTCCGCCTGCTCGCGATCGTCGCCCAGCACCCGGGGTTTGATCTTCCCGTCCAGCTTGCCCGCCTTGAGGATTTCGTCCGCCACGGCGGGGGAAACGCGCGAGAACTCGTGCACCAGGCAGCCGCGAAGGTCGCGCGCCTTCGAGTCCTTCATGATCAGCATCAGCTGGCCAAGCTCGACGCCGTGCGGGTGGGGCTTGATCTCCACCGCTTCGCGAGGCGGCTGCTCCGAGGCACGCGGAACCACCAGCGGTTCAGCGTCCGGCCTGCGGTACTCGAGCCGGCAATGCGGGTTCGCCAGCGCCGTCTGCTCCAGATAGCGGGTGAGCCAGCGCTTGCCGTTGCGGTAATCCGCCTCGAGCTCGATCTCCACCCGGGTGCCGTGGTCTTTTTCCAGCTCCACCTGCTCGTCGTGAACCACCACCGGCATGTTCTTCCGGGTGTCGATCTGGATTTCGAAATGGTGGGCCGGCCGGCCCTTGCCCGTCTTCGAGGTGACGACGATCGGCTTGCCGGTGGTGAGCTGTCCGTACATCGCCGCCGCCGAGATGCCGATTCCCTGCTGACCTCTGGACTGCTTCAGCCGATGGAATTTCGAGCCGTAGAGGAGCTTGCCGAAGATCTTCGGGATCTGCGCTTTGACGATGCCCGGACCGTTGTCCTCCACCGCCATCACGTAGCGGTCGTCGGACAGCTCCCGGATCTCCACCAGAATGTCCGGGAGGATGCCGCCCTCTTCGCAGGCGTCGAGCGAATTGTCGACCGCTTCCTTCACCGCGGTGAGCAGCGCCTTGGAGGGGCTATCGAACCCGAGCAGATGCCGGTTCTTGGTGAAGAACTCGGAGATCGAGATCTCCCGCTGCTGGGTGGCCATCTGCTCGGCGGTGGCCCGTCGCCGAAGCTTGGGCGCCGGCGCTGGAGCGGCAGTCTCCGGCTCCTTCGCCTCCGGTTCGGGCAATGCGGCGACGGCGGCGGGAGACCCCGGCCGGTTGCGCTTCGCGGCGGTCCCCGTGCTCTTCTTGCCCCCTTCGCCGGGGATGAGCAAAAGCTGCGTCGGCTTGGCCTTTACCCTGGTGTTCTTGGCCGCGGTCTTTCCTTTTGGCTTGAGCTTCACTGCCATTCGCTCTCGGCGTCCTCCGCGAAGATGGGGTCGACTATAGTGGGCACGATTTCAAAGGCAAAGAAAGCCGCGGCTCGCGGGGGCGGAAGACGCTCTCCTCTCGAGTCGAGGAATGCCGACGTTTCCTCAGGGCAAACGCCGAAGTTTGCTCGACTCGACTGGATCACAACCCTAGAGTGCCTGCCGCATGTCACGGTGCAAAACCTCGCTCGCCGCACTCGTCGCCGGCGTTCTCGCGCTGTCTTTCGAAGCATCCTCTCAAACGGTCGGTCTGCAAACCGACACGCCCGACTTCTCCCGCGGCGCCACACTTCCGCCTACCTCTGCGGCGCTGGTCGATGAGGCGACGGCCCCGCTGGTGAATCCCGCCGGGCTGGCTCGGATGCCGGGAGCTCAACTCTTTTATCTGCACGAGCGAAACCTGGCGCGCAACCAGATCGTCGACGGCGTCTATCTGGGGCAGAGCCTTTTCGGCCTGCTCGACTTCGGCTTCGACCTGGAATGGATTCGCGGAAACGGGCAGCCCTCCCGACGACGGACGAGCTGGACCCTGGCCCTGGGCTCGGAGTTCTTGTCGCTCGGCGCCACCTACCACACCTTCTCCAGTGAAGATCTCAACCTGGATGCGCTGAGCACCTGGGACATCGGAATGGTGAGCCGCCCGATGCGCTACTTCTCGCTGGCGGCGGCGATCAAGAACCTCGACGCGCCCTCGCATGGCAACATTGGGTTCGACCGCCAATACGACTTCGCGCTCGGACTTCGGCCCCTGGGCGAGCGGTACTCCGTCGCGGCGGACTACCTGCTCACCGATCTTCCCTCAGGCTCGAACCACCGGCTGCAGTACACGGTGCAGGCGGAGCTGCTCAAGGGCTTGCTCGTCGGCGCGGGTCTTTCGCACGGATTTAAAGGCGAGGACGTTCTCTTCCAGGCTTCGCTGACGCTCAACACCTCTCACTTCGGGGTGGCTTATGCCGGAGGCGGATCGAACGCCGGCGCAGACCACATCATCGTGGCCCGGCTTTCGAGCGAGCGCTACCCTTCGCTCGCCAGTCCGCAGCGCAAGTTCGCGCTGGTGGACGTGACCGAGATGATGACCAAGGGCTCCAGCACGGCGCTCGCCTTTCTCGGATTCACCGTGGTGGACCCTTATCTCCGGTTGATGCGCCTGCTCGATGGAGTCCTCCGCGATCCGGAGATCGCCGGGCTGGTGATCAAGATCGACAACCTGACCGAGGTGGGGCTCGGTCGTTCCGAGGAGTTGCGACGCACGCTGCTCCGGCTGCGCTCCGCGGGTAAGAAGGTCATCGCCGTGATGTTGACCGCCGGCGACAGCGAGTACCTGGTCGCCTCCGGCGCGGACAAAGTCTTCGCGGTCCCCGAGTCGACGCTGCTGATCAACGGTTTTGCCGCCAGCCCGATCTACCTTGGCACCGCGATGAGCAAGCTCGGGGTGCAATGGGAGGTGGCCCGGGTGGGGGCCTACAAGAACGCGCCGGACTTCTTCACCCGCTCCAGCATGAGCCCCGAGGAGCGCGAAACGCTCAACGCCTACCTGGACAGCGACGTCAGCACCTTCGAGGCCGCGCTCTCTTCGACCCGCCAGATCAGCCCGGCGAAGATCAAGGCGGTGTGGAGCGAAGGCCTGGTCACCCCCGCGAAGGCGAAGGAGCTGGGGCTGATCGACGACATCATCATGCCCGAAGAGATCGAATCGCGCGTCCGCGACCTGGCTCCGGGCACGGTCTACGAGGCGGGTTACCGGCCGGGGCAGATCCGCGACGATCGCTGGGGCGAGCGGCGGCAGATCGCCATCGTTCCGGTGATCGGGACGATCGCCGGCGGCAAGAGCCAGGAAGATCCGTTGGGCCTGACGAAGATCGCCGGAGCAGAGTCCGTGGTTCGCGCGTTGCGGCGCGCGCAGGCCGATCCGCTGGTCGCGGCGATCGTCTTGAGGGTCGATTCCGGCGGCGGCGATGGGCTCGCCTCGGATTTGATGTACCGGGCGGTGCTCGAAGCGAAGAAGCGCAAGCCGGTGATCGCGTCGATGGGGGACGTGGCGGCCTCGGGAGGATACTACGCAGCGATGGGCGCCGATCAGGTGTTCGCCGAGCCGACCACGATCACCGGCAGCATCGGGGTGTTCATCGTCAAGCCGGTCCTCAATCCCCTCGCCGAAAACCTGGGAATCCATCACGAAACGCTCAAGCGGGGAGAGCTGTCGAACTTCCTCAATCTGCTCGATCCCTGGACGGCGCAGGAGAAAGCGGCGGCGCAACAGTGGGTGGATGCCTTCTACGATTCATTCATCACCGAGGTTTCCAAGTCGCGGAAGATGACCAAGCAGCAGGTGGACGCGATCGCCAAAGGCCGCATCTGGTCGGGCATCGACGCCAAGCAGAGGGGTCTGGTCGATCAGATGGGGGGTCTCCTCGAGGCGATCGATGCGGCCCGCGACCGCGCGGGGATCTCCCCCTCCGAAGATCTGGAGTTGGCGATCATCGGAGAACCGCATGGCCTGCTCGCGTCCCTGGGAAGCAGCGATGGGCTGCTCAGTCGGCTTCTCGGCGATCCGCCGCCTGCCCCGCTTCCCCCCGCGCTGAGGCAGCTTGCGGTGGAGCTAAGCGCGGATCAGGTCCTGCTTCTGCAGCCCACCGTGAAGGCGATGATGCCTTTCACGCTCAAGGTCCGCTGAATCTGCAGGGATGCCCAGCCGGGGCAGGTTCCGTCGGGGCGAAAGGTCCCCGGAATCGGTCAGTTATCAACGGATCCCGAAAGAAGTTGAGGAATGAGGCTGTTTTCTTGTTAGGATGCTCGTGCTTCCGGACGGCGGTTGCCTCTGGAGACACACCAGGAAGCGGGTGAGGTGGTCAGCGCGGCCTGCGCATAGGGCGCGGGCGCTTCCCCTCGCAGGCTTCCTGCCCGACAGCAGAGCGCATGGGTTCCTGGCCGATACGGACCGGAACCGGGATGGCTACGAAGTCTGCGCAGCCCCACCGAAAGACACGAAATGGACAATTCAGAGAATCAAGATCCTTCCCCGGGCGTACCGCCCCCGGTCGCCGGCGATGCCAGTTCCGCGGCAGGGCCTGACGATTCCAACGAAAGCGAAGAGGGCAACGGCTCCGCCGACGGCGGCGACGGCGAGGCCGAAGGCGGTCCCGATGCTGCACAGGTGACGACCCCGGGCGCTCAGGCCGGCTTACCGCCTGGCCAGGTGGCCGGCGCACCCGGGACGGGGCGGCGCAGGCGGCGAAGGCGAAGGCGCGGGCGCAGCGCCCAGCTGTTTTTCACCCCCGAAGGCCAGGCCTACCGGCTGCAGGCGACGCCGGACGGCCAACAAATCCAGGTATTCCTCACGCCGCAAGAGGTCCAGCAACACCAGGCGCGCATCGCCCAACAACAAAACGCGCAGGCCGCCAGGGCGCCGCAGGCGGGAGCAAACCTGGCCGGGACACAGCCGACCCCATCGCCTCAGCTCGCGCCGGTGGAGGGCGTCTTGGACACCGAGGCGAAAGGACCGAACGCGTTCCTCCGGCAGATCAAGCGGAATCTCCTGCCCTCGCCGGATGACCCCGAGCTGCCCAAGAACACGGTTCAGAAGCTCCGACTGCGGCAGGGCCAGTACCTGACCGCGCTCGCCCAGATGCGCGGCGCGAAGGGGTTCGTCCAGAAGGTCGAGACCGTCGATGGCGTGCCTCTGGAGGGGGCGCCCAGGCTGCCCCACTTCAACGACCTGACCTCCATCGATCCGGTGGAGAGGCTCAAGCTGGAAAACAGCCCCAAGGAGCTGGTCACCCGCGTCCTCGACCTCATCGCCCCGGTGGGCAAAGGGCAGCGGGCGCTGATCGTCTCACCCCCCAAGGCGGGAAAGACGATCATGCTGCAGCGCATCGCGCAGGCGGTCCTGGCCAATCACCCCGAGGTGCACGTGATGGTGCTCCTCATCGACGAGCGGCCCGAGGAAGTGACCGACATGCGCCGGAGCATCAATGCGCGCGGCGAGGTGCTCGCCTCGAGCTCGGATCGCCCCACTGGTGACCATCTCAAGGTCGCCGAGATGGCCCTTGAGCGCGCCCGGCGGATGGTGGAAGCGGGAAGGGACGTCGTGATCCTGCTCGACTCGATCACCCGACTGGCCCGCGCCTACAACAAGGAGGTCGACAGCTCCGGCCGCACGCTGACCGGCGGCGTCGATTCCCGGGCGCTCGAGCGGCCGAAGCGGATCTTCGGCGCCGCCCGCGCGACCGAGGAGGCGGGGACACTCACCATCATCGGCACCGCGCTGATCGACACCGGCAGCCGGATGGACGAGGTGATCTTCGAGGAGTTCAAAGGGACCGGGAACAGCGAGGTCACCCTGGACCGGCTCCTCTCGGAGAAACGCATCTACCCGGCGATCAACATCCCCCAGTCGGGAACGCGCAAAGAGGAAAAGCTCTTCACCCCCAAAGAATACGAGAAGGTCCGCAAGCTGCGGCAGATGCTGTTCGCGGTCAAGCCGGTGGAGGCGATGGAAGCCCTGGTGAAGCGGCTTTCCCGCTACACCTATAACGACGAGTTCCTCGACGAACTTTAGCAGGACCTTGAAAAACTGCTGCGCGGCCCCACCTGCTTCGTTGCGCGCGCCAGGGGGCTGGCTTGCTCGCGACCTTCTTCAACATCCTGCTGTGCGCTTATCCGGATACCCGGGCGGTCGAAGCTGCGGAAGGGCTTCGCGCCGGCTCGCTCGCGGGCGCGGGCACCTGTCGGAGGATGGCGCTCTTCGCTTCTCCGGAGCGCTTCGCCGCCTCCATGTGCATCGCCTGGCTGCGGAACGGCGCGCCGTTGTCGGTCGACCGCACGTACTGACCATCCACTAGCAGGCGGCGCGCCTTGACGTTGTCGCGCATGTAGAACCCGAGGACCTCATCCAGAAGCCGAGCGCGAATCGCTGGATCCTCCACCGGGAACATCACCTCCACCCGGCGCTGGAAGTTGCGGGGCATCCAGTCCGACGAGGCGAGATAGACCTCGGTCCGGTCGCCGGCGCCGAAGGCGAAGACGCGGCTGTGCTCGAGAAAGCGGTCGACGACGCTGGTCACCCGGATGCGGCTCGAGACGCCCTCCAGGCCCGGACGCAAACAACAGATTCCCCGGACGAGCAGGTCGATTTCAACCCCGGCCTGGCTGGCGGCGTAGAGCGCGCGAATCACGGTGGCGTCCTGCAGCGCGTTCATCTTGGCCACGATGCGGGCAGGCTCGCCCTTGCGCGCGTGCTCTGCCTCCCGCTCGATCAGCTGGATCACCCGTTCCTTCAAGTCGAAGGGGGCGACCGCGAACCGCCTCCAACGCGGAGGCACCGAGTAGCCGGTCAGCATGTTGAACAGCGCGGTGGCGTCCTCGGCGATCTCCTCGCGGGAAGTGAAGAAGGAGAGGTCGGTGTACTGTCTGGCCGTCTGCGGGTTGTAGTTGCCGGTTCCCAGGTGCACGTAGCGGCGGATGCCGCCCGCCTCGCGGCGCACCACCAATGCGAGCTTGCAGTGGGTCTTCAGCCCGACTAACCCGTAGACGACGTGAACCCCGTTCTCCTCCATCCGACGCGCCCAGGCGATGTTGTTCGCCTCGTCGAGTCGCGCCTTGATCTCCACCAGCACGGTGACCTGTTTGCCATACTCCACCGCCTTGGAAAGAGCGCGGGCGATCGGGCTGTCCAGGCTGGTCCGGTAGAGGGTCTGCTTGATCGCGAGCACCTCCGGATCCTCGGCGGCCTCTTCGATGAAGCGGACCACCGGATCGAAGGATTCGTAAGGATGGTGAAGCACGAGGTCCCGTTCGCGCAGCGTGGCGACGATCGAATCCGCGTCCCTGAAGGTCGACGGCGCCGAAGCGACCAGCTTCTCGACGTGAAGCTCCGGACGCTGGTCCAGATCCGCCAGCGGGCTCAAGTCCGAGAGCTGCAGCGGCCCCTGCGCCCGGTAGACGTCCTCGGTCCCGACGAGGAGCGCCTCGGTGAGCAGTTGCTCCAGCTGCGGCGAGGCACCGGCGTCCAGCTCGAGCCTCACCGCGGCACCCCGGTCTCGACGCCGCAACTCTTCCTTGATCGTCGACAAGAGGTCTTCCGATTCCTCTTCGTCGAAGTTCAAGTCCCAGTTCCGGGTGACGCGAAATGCCGACGTCTGCTCCACGGCAAAGCCGGGAAACAGCTCTCCCGCCTGCATCGCAATCAGCTCCTCGAGCAGCAGGTAGCTGCGGCCGGTGTCGTTGGGCAACGGGACCAGCCGGCTCAACACGCTCGGCACCTGGACTACGGCGAACGAGCTCGTCCTCGGCTCGCCCCGGCGCCTTCGTCCCTCTCGTCGAAGGAGCACGGCGATGTTCAGCGACTTGTTCCGCAAGTGCGGAAAGGGATGGCCTTGATCGACCGCGAGCGGAGTGAGGGCCGGGAAGACGGAGGAGGAGAAATATTGCCTCGCGGCGCTCAGCTGATCGGCAGACAGCCGTTCGCGGGTCAAGATCGCCACGCCCTTGGCTTCCAGCTGCGGGGTAATCTCCTCCCGCCAGACGCGGTACTGCTCGGCGACCATCAAGCGGGCCCGGTCGCGGATCGCCGCGAGCTGCGCTTTGGGAAGCATCCCGTCGGCCGCGGTCTCCGCCACGCCGCCGAGGATTTGCTGCTTCAATCCAGCCACCCGGACCATGAAGAACTCGTCCAGGTTCGAGGAGACGATCCCGAGAAACTTCAGCCGCTCATAAAGGGGAAGCGACGCGTCGCAGGCCTCTTCCAACACCCGCTCGTTGAAGGCCAACCACGAGAGCTCTCGGTTGATGTAAAGCTTTGCGTCGGCTGCGTCCACGGGGAGGGGATCCTTACTCGACACCAGTTGTAGGGACGCGTTTGGCATGTGACGAATTAGTAAACTTTCGAGTTATCTCAGTCACCCTCATCTTCGCAAATTAATACTGCGCTCCGGAATATGGCCCTACAAAACCAAGAGCTTGTCCTGGCCGCGGTGGACGTCGGCACCAACTCGGTGAAGCTCGAATTGGCTCGGCCTCTGCCCAACGGGTCATTCGAAACCCTACACGAGGAGCGCGATCCCGTTCGCCCGGGCGAGGGCGTCTTCAAAACCGGCTGGATCCCGAGCGAGGTGGCAGACCGGCTCCTATCCACCCTCCGGCGCTATGGAGCACTCTGCCGCCGATTCCATGCGCGCGTTCGCGCGGTAGCCACCAGCGCGGTGCGCGAGGCGAAGAACAAGGACGAGATATTGCGGCGGGCGCGCAGCGAAGCGGGCTTGAACCTCGAGGTCGTCTCCGGCCGGGAAGAGGCGCGCCTGATTTGCCTGGGGGTCCTCCACGGAAGGCCTGCCCGCTCGCGCTCCCTCTGCGTCGACGTGGGCGGAGGTTCCACCGAGGTGGCCAGCGCGGTCGGGGAGCGGCCGACGAATCTGTGGAGCATCTCGCTCGGCGCGGTTCGCCTGACCGAGCTGTTCGACACCAGCGGAAAGATCAGCCCGCAGCAGCTGGCGCTGATGCGCGAGTACGCGCGCGAGGCGGTGAGCAATCGGCTGCCGACCCGGCCCAAGGGGCTTCCCACCAACGCGCTGGGCAGCTCCGGGACGATCAAGGCGGTGATCGCGTACGCCGCCCCCGAGGGAACCGCCCACGTTACCGCCGGCCACATCACCCGGGCGATCGGGCAATTGGTGGAGATGGGGCCGGAAGGACGCCGAAAGAGCTTCGAGCCGAGGCGAGCCGACATCATCGTCGCCGGAGCGGTGATCCTCGAGGCGCTGGCGCTACACCTCAAGCTCGAGTCGATCACCGCGGTCGATCGCGGCCTGCGCGACGGAATCCTCGTCGACCTGATGCGACGGCGGAGCACGAGCCACAGCGACAGCTGGATCCTCCAGGCGGCCGAGGCGCTGGGGAGGCGCTTCCAGTTCGACGAGGCACACGGCAGGCAGGCGGCGCGGATCTCTCTCGCCCTCTTCGACGGGCTTCGTTCCACCCTCGACCTTCCCTCGTCAGCGAGATCCTTTCTCGAGGTCGCGGCCCTGCTGCACGACGTCGGCAACTCGGTGAGCTACGCCAAGCATCACCGTCACACCTACTACCTGATCAACAACGCGGACATCCCCGGGCTGGCCGACCGCGAGCGGGAGATGGTCGCCTGCATCGCCAGGTTTCATCGCCGCAACCTCCCCGACACCGGACATCCCGACCTGGCGAACCTCACCCGCGCGGAAGCCCAGCTGGTGCGCAAGCTCGCCGCCCTGCTGCGCCTGGCCGATTCCCTCGACCGCAGCCATCACCAGCCGGTGAAAAAGGTGCAGGTGAGCACGCCCTCAGGCCGGGCCCTGCTCCACCTGGATTACCACGGGCACATCGATCTGGAGCTCTGGGACTTCGAGCGCGAATCCAAGGTGTTCAAGGAAGTCTTCGGCCGGAAAGTCGAATTGCGGCTGCGGCGCAGCCGGGCGCCGGCTCATTCGTCGAGATCGTGACGGAAGCCCTTGCCCGGCGCGGCCAGCCAGTCGAGCTCGAATCCGTGGTTCACCCACCGAACCGCGAGCGCGCTCCCCTTCTTCAAGCCAACGGGCAGCGACTTGAGCTTGAGCAGGGCGGCGGCGGCCTCCTCGAGCGAAGGATTGTGGCCGACCAGCGCCCAGCCGTTGCCCAAGTCGCCGGCCAGGGCCGCGATCTGCTCCCCCACCCCCTTCGCGGGGGCGAGCTCGTGGCGGACGACCACCTCGTCGACCGCACAGGCTTCGGCGAGGATCTCCGCGGTCTGGACCGCGCGGACGTAGGGGCTGGTGGCGATGCCCTGGAGGCTGACTTTGCCCGCCAGAAGGCGCGCGTGTCGCCGAAAGCCGGCGCGACCCTCGGCGGTGAGGCCCCGTGCCCAATCTCCCAGCGTGTGCTCGGCTTCCGCCTTGGCGTGGCGAACGAGGAGAATCATGAGAAAGGCGGTTCCGCCTTCATGCCCGCTCGGGTCGTTCCAATTCCGCCTGGCGGCTGCGCGGGTGTCGAAGGTCGGTGCCGCGAACCATGTAGATCACCATCTCCGCCACATTGGTGGCGTGATCTCCGAGGCGCTCGAGGTGCTTGGCGACGAACATCAAGCTGGTGGTGCGGCGGATGTTGCGCGGATCTTCCATCATGAAGACCAGCAACTCGTTGAAGAGCTTCTTGTAGATCGCGTCCAGCAGCTCGTCCCCCTTCATCACCTCTTCCGCCTTCTGGACGTCGCTCTCCACGAAGGCATCGAGCGCCTTCTTCAGTTGCTCCTGACCCAGGTCCGCCAGCTTGGTGAGGTCCGGGAACGGCCGAAGGGGAGGCGCCTGGTTGAGGTCGAAGGCGCGCTGGGCGATGTTCACGGCCAGGTCGCCCATCCGCTCGAGGTCGGTGACGATTTTCAGCGCGGTGGTGATGAAGCGCAGGTCGCTCGCCGCGGGTTGGCGGAGGGCGAGAATCCGCCGGCAGGCCTCATCGATTTCGACCTCCAGCCGGTTTATCTCGCGCTCGCCGTCCTTGACCTTCTGGGCCAGGTCCGAATCCCGCTCGGTGACGGCGCGGACGCAGCGGGAAATGGCGATTTCCACTTTGCCCCCCATCGACAACAGCTTGTCGCGAAGCTCCTTGAGCTGGGCTTCATAAGCGCGATCGGTGTGGGCCAAGGCCATGACTAATCCTAACCGAATTTGCCGGTGACGTAATCCTCGGTTCGCTGTTCCGCTGGATTAGTGAAGATCCTTTCCGTAGGTGCGCATTCGACCAGCTCCCCCATGTAGAAAAAGGCGGTCCAATCGGAGACCCGGGCGGCCTGCTGCATGTTGTGGGTGACGATCACGATCGTGTAGCGCTCGCGAAGCTCGCGAATCAACTCCTCGATCCGGGCGGTGGCGATCGGGTCCAGCGCGCTCGCCGGCTCGTCCATCAATACCACCTCCGGCTCCACCGCCAGGGCCCGGGCGATGCACAACCTCTGCTGCTGGCCGCCGGACAAAGAGGTCGCCGCCGCATTCAGCCGGTCCTTGACCTCATCCCAGAGGGCGGATTGGCGAAGGCTCTTCTCCACCTGCTCCGCGTGTCCGTTGCGGATTCCGTTGAGCTTGAGCCCGGCCGCCACGTTGTCGAAGATGGACATCGTCGGAAAAGGGTTGGGGCGCTGAAACACCATCCCCACCCGGCGGCGGATCATCACCGGGTCGACGTCGCTGGAATAGACATCCTGCCCATCGATCAGCACCTGTCCGGAGGCGCTGGCGCCGGGGATGAGCTCGTGCATCCGATTGAGGCAGCGCAGGAAGGTGGACTTTCCGCACCCGGAAGGGCCGATCACCGCGAGCACGCTCCTCGGCAGCGCCTGGACGTTGACGTCCTTGAGCGCTCGGGTCGAACGAAAAAAGGCGTTCAGGTTGCGGGTGAGAATCTGTGGCTGCGGCTGGGGCTGTTGCATCAGGCGCCTCGCAGGCGGCTGCGCGACAGAAACCTCGAGGCCAGATTGAGGATGCTGACGAAGAGGAGGAGCACCAGGGCGCTCGCCCACGCTTTCTGGTGCCAATCCTCGTAGGGGCTGATCGCGTAGTTGAAGATCTGAACGGTGAGGGAAGAGGTGGGCTGGTCGGGGCGAAAGTTCCAATACTGGTTGTTCAGCGAGGTGAAGAGCAGCGGCGCCGTCTCGCCCGCGGCGCGGGAGACAGCAAGAAGAACTGCGGTGACGATCCCGCCCAGGGCGGTGCGGAGGATGACGCGGAGGCTCGTCTTCCATTGAGGAACGCCGAGCGCCAGGGCGGCCTCGCGCAGGGAAGAGGGGACCAGTCGAACCATCTCCTCGGTTGCGCGCGCGAGGGTGGGAACCATCAGCAGCGCCAGAGCCACCGAACCGGCGAGGGCGGAGAAATGGTGCATTGGAACCACCACCAGACCATAGGCGACGATACCCACCACGATCGAAGGGACACCGGAGAGAACCTCGGTGATGAACCGGACCACGTCCCCCACCCGACCGTTGCCCCGCTCCGCGAGGAAAAGCCCGGTGCCGATCCCGATCGGCAGACCGAACACGCAGGCCAACCCCACGAGAAAGAGCGAGCCGATGATCCCGTTGCCGACGCCTCCTCCGCTCTCCCCAACCGGGCTCGGCAGCGAGGTGAACAACGACCATGACAGCCCGGCCGCGCCTTTGGAGAGCACCAGCCAGAACAACGAAACCAGGGGAATCAGCGCCAGCACGACCGCCGCCGCGCAAAGGCAGGTCATCACCACGTTGGCCAGTCGGCGCTGTAGATAGCGGTTCATGCCGGCGACTTCGCCTGACTCTTGGTGACTGCTCGGACGAGGAGCCGGGCAACGGAATTGAGCAGGAAGGTGATGCCAAAGAGGATCAGGGCCAGCGCGGCGAGGACCCCGGTGTGCACGGCGCTGGTGGCTTCCGCGAATTCGTTCGCGATCACCGCCGGCAATGAGTAACCGGCGGCGAACAGCGAAGCGTGGATCTCCGGAGAATTGCCGATCACCATCGTCACCGCCATCGTCTCGCCCAGGGCCCTTCCCAGCCCGAGCAGTGCCGCTCCCAAAATCCCGGTCCGGCCGTAGGGAAGGCTGGCGAGCCGGATCGCCTCCCAGCGGGTGGCGCCGAGCGCGAGCGCGGCTTCGCGCAGCGAGCTTGGGACGGTCCTGAGCACCTCGATGCTGATCGAGGCCACCGTGGGCAGAATCATCACCGCCAGTATCAATCCGCCCGCCAGGTATCCCATCCCCAGCGGGGGGCCTCGAAACAAGGGCAAGAATCCAAGCGTCTGGCCCAGAAAGGGCTCGAGGGAGGTGCGCAGCCAGGGCACCATCACGAACAATCCCCAGAGCCCGAAGACCACGCTCGGGATCGCAGCGAGAAGCTCGAGTGGAAACGAAACGATGGGCCTCACCCCGCTGGGCGCCATCTCGACCAGGAAGATCGCGAAGGCCACCCCGATAGGCACGGTGAGAATTAACGCGATCGCGCTGGTGACCAGGGTTCCGTAGATGAAGGAAAGGGCACCGAAGGATTCCTGGACCGGATCCCAGTTCGAGCCGGCGATGAAGGAGAAAACACTCGCTTCGCGGAAGGCAGGCCGGGCGGTTCCCCAGAGGGCTAAGATGATCACCCCAGCGATGACCAGGGTAAACCCGGCGAAGAACCAGAGAAGCGCGTTGTAGCTGCCGTCCCCGACGTTGACTTTTCGTAGAAGTCGGGGAGGCTGCCTTGCGTGGCGGATGGCGACTTTAGCTTCCGGCAACATTGACCGGCTTTCCCTGCACGGTCAGGGTTTTTACCTTTACCTCGACCTTCTTGACCACAGGATTGGGTAGAGGGGCGTAGTCAAGCGGGGCCGCCAACTTTTGTCCGTCGTGGGTGGCCCACCAGAGGAACTGAATCAGCGCGTTTCCCTTTGCGGGATCCTTCTGGTCCTTTCGAACCAGCAGATAGGTGAAGCCCGCGATCGGGTAGGCTCCCTTGGAGGCAGAATTGGTCACCGAGACGCGGAAGTCGTCCGGAATCACCGCGTCGGACGCGGCTTCGGTGGTGCTCGCGATGGTCGGCATCACGTAGGCGCCGCTCTTGTTCTTCAAAGCGGCGGGCTCGAGCTTGTTCTGGTTCGCGTAGGCAAGCTCCACGTATCCGATCGCGTCGGGGGTCTGCTTCACCACGCCGGTGACGCCCTCGTTGCCCTTACCGCCGATTCCCACCGGCCACTTCACCGACTTGCCCGCGCCCACCGTCTTTTGCCATTCCGGAGAGACCTTGGCGAGGTAATCCGTGAAGATCGCCGTGGTTCCCGATCCATCGGATCGATGGGCAACCAGGATCGCATCGGCCGGCAGCTTGGCCCCCGGATTCTCCGCGACCAGGGCGGGGTCGTTCCACTTGGTGATTTTCCCCAGATAGATCCCGCTCAAGGTACTGGGCGAGAGCTTCAACTTCGTGAGGCCCGGAACGTTCTGGATGATCACCACCGAGCCGAGCACGGTCGGGATGTGGACAACGTCCGGTGCCTTGGCGAGCTCCTCATCGGTCATCGGAGGGTCGGAGGCGCCGAACTCGACCGTGCCTTCGGTGATCTGCTTGATCCCGCCGCCCGATCCAATCGATTGGTAGTTGAATTTGAGGTCGGGATGCAGCTTGTTATATTCATTGAACCACTTCGAGTAGAGCGGAAACGGAAACGTCGCGCCCGCTCCGGTGATCAACAGCGAATCGGCCGCCAGAGCGGCCCCACCCAAGGCCAAGCAGAGCATCAAAATCGGTCTTCTCACTGGCGGTTCCTTTCTTATTTCTGGTTCGTTCCAAAGACCCAACAGGACCCAAACTGATCAGCTCTCATCCGCGGGACCGACCTGCAACCCCGGACCCGCCGCAGCTCGCAAATCGTCCGCTTTCCTAGCCCAGCGCGCCGAAACAAGGTGTGACGTCCGCGCGACTTCCTAGTGACGATTCGGTGAAATCAACAGTGACGGCTCCGGCTGGATTGCCCGAGCGAAACAACCAGATCGACCATGTCAACGACCCAACCGATCAGGTGCCAGTCTGGAGAGACCAGGAGCGCTGGATGCTGACCGGCTGAAGTTTGTACCAGCCCTCTTTGGCGACCAGCCGCCAGATCTTGCGGCGGAGCTCGTCTCTCGTGGCGCGAACCTCATCCAGCGCCTGGCCCTCCGGCGCTTCCAGCGACCACTCCATCCTCCGCTGCCCGGGCACGGGAGGGGACAACTCGCCGCACCCGAGCGAAACCACGAGATCAGCGCTGCGTACCAGATCCGGCGTGAGGACCTGAGATCGTCCCGCCCAGACGTCGATGCCAATCTCCTTCATCGCTTCCTGGATTTCCGGCTGCACCCGATCCACCGGCGACGGACCGGCCGAAATCGCTTTGACGAGAGAGGGGGCGCAGAAGCTGTTGAAGAACGCCGCTGCCATCTGCGAACGGCCCACGTTGTGGACGCAAGCAAAGAGCACTTTTTTCATGGCTTCCTGTCGGATGGAGAGATCGGATCGGTCACGGGACGGGATCGGGTAACACGACGCATCTTGGGTCGCTACCAGTTTCGGAGATCCGCTGATCCGGCAGGGAGTTGCCCGATCGCCATGGCGGTCGTCCGGCGGACGCGTTTCGAAGTACATTTCCTGGTTAGCTGAAGCTTCCCTGTCCAACGTGGAGGCAAGCACGAAGGTTCCCGCCGGTCCCTCCTTCCGCCGTCCGCGATCCATCGGCTTGGCCGAACGTTAAGCGGGGTTTCTTTCTGCGAGTAGCGAAAGTTTCGGCGCAAGGATCCGCGGGCGCACTGCTTGAGCTTTCGATCGAGTCCAACGCCTCAGATGTCGACGAGGTGCTCCAACCGTGCCCAGTCGTTCCTCTCGGTTCGAGGCAACGCCCCGAAGCACTCCGGGCAGAGCAGCTCATCGAAGGTCAGCGTCCCGAACGTGCCGAGCTGGAAAGCCGCCTCCCGCATGTCCCGGAGCTCGGCGGTTCGCAGCTCGCGGGCGCACTGCCGGCATGTCGCCCCGGACGGGTCAGCGGCTTCAATTGCGCGATGACGATGCGTTAGTTTCATGAATCATTCATAGACGGCGGCGATGGCGATTGCGTGGCGGATAGGGGAAATGGATGTCAATTTTATTGTTGCAAATTTATCGCAACGGCGTCGCCGGCTCGGTCAGCTCCAATCCAGACTGGTTTGAAGCAATCTCAAAGTCGTAGCCAAAATGATTCAGGATCCGGTACAGACCCAGCTTCGGCAACCGGCGATACCCCGACCAGGCTGCCGCGGCGAGGATGCCATCCGCGAGCCATTCGTCGATCCAACCCGCCGCGTAGCGCGCGTCCCGCTGCTTCAGTCCCGCTCCGCTCTCTCTCGCCCAACGGCGGTTGGAGAACTCGTGCACCCCCACCGGCGATGAGAGCACCAGAGGGATTCCCAGCGCCGCGTAGAAGGTCATCTCGCTGGGCTTGGTCCACAGGATGTCGGTCTCGGCGAGAAGCCGATTGAAGCGGCGGTAGTAAGACATGAAATCCTTCTCGACGACGATTTCGATGCCCGACCCTACCCTCTCGGTGAGGTCGGTTTCCTGAACGCACGCCTCGAGCTTGCTGGCGACCTCGGCGCGGATCCCCGCCACCAGCGCGACCCGGATCCTCCCCTCCCTGATCCCGTTTCGAAACGAAGGCAGCAGCCGGCGAGCCAGACCGACCTGGGTTCCCGTGCCTCCAACCGCGAACACCAGAAGCGGCGGGCGGCGCTCCTGGTCTTTCGGAAGCGGCCCGAGGAAATGCGACAATTCCTCCTGGTACATCTCGCGAAAAGCGCCGTTCGGGTCCAAACGGACCAGGCGGCCGGGAAGGTTGTGCCGAATCGCCGTCAATCCCGGGCCGCCCACGAGCTCGTGAGGCAGTGGAAACCCGGTGAACTCGATATTCTCCGGCGGGACCCCATACGCCGCGAGTCTTCTCTGGGCGCGGCGGCTGGGAGCGAAATATTTGATCTCGCTCCGTCGCGAATCCGCCGGAGCCCAGACGCGGTTGATGTCGCTGTCGGTGACTACGCAGGTCACCCGTGGGCAGCGATGATAGTCGGCGGCGATCGCCGGGGCGTAGAACGTGGTCAGCAGACCCGCCCCGCTGGTGCGCAGGTGGTTGACCAGTCCCTGGCCGAGTCCTCTCTCGATCAATCGATTCAACGATCGGGCCCCAAAAGTCGGGGCCGAGAGATCGCGAGACGGATGAAGCCGGGGTATGGATGTCACCAGATCGAGCAACCCATCCAGCGCTCCACCGATCACCCGAAGCTGCGACAGCCGCGTCACGACCTCGTAGAAGGTGCGCGCTCGGGTCCAATGTTTTCGTTCCTCGCCGTCCGCGAGCGAGGGCGAGTCGGCGTAGAGAATCTCGGTCCCCAACGCGTCGGCCAGCGGCGCCGCGGCGCGAAGGTGACCGTAGCCCATGTCCACCGACACCACCGCTGGTATCTGTCCATTCGAAGCAAACATAAGTGTCAGTTGGTTGATTGGATTTGCGGGAGCTGTAACCGTAAATTGTAGAATTTGCCTGAATTTTTCACGAATGAAACTTGTTTGCCATCGGCGACTTGCATGATGTTGATCATGGCGAGAGACCAAAGATGGTGAGACAACTTCTTCGATACGATAAAGCCATCCTCCTCGGCATGCGCCGCTGGCAGGTTCCCAGCGTCACCCTGCTGATGCGGGCGTTGACGCGCTTCGGAGATGCGTCGAGCTGGATTCTGGTCGGTCTCGTTCTTCTCGCCGCGGGCGGGCCCACCCGGCGGTACGGAGTCCTCCTCGCCTCGGCGGCGGTCATTGCCACCGCTCTTTCCCAGGTGCTCAAGCGCCTGTGCAAACGTCGGCGCCCGAGCTCCGGGATCGGCGGCTTTACCGCCTTGACCGAAAACCCAGACGTCTTTTCCTTTCCCTCCGGCCACACGGCGGCGGCCTTCGCGGTGGCGATCGCGCTCGCCGGATATGGCTGGCTTGGCCCCTTTCACCTGTCGCTCGCGCTGGCGATTGGCATGTCCCGGGTATACCTCGGCGCACACTATCCTCTGGACGTTGCCGCCGGGGGCATGGTCGGTCTCATCGCCGGCCTGGCAACGCGGGTGCTCGTCTAGGTGGCGCCATTGTCCATGGTGGCCCTGGTCCTCTTCGGGCTTGCCGCCCTCGGTCTGCTCCTGGTCGGTGCGCAATGCCTCGCCCTGCGGTCGCACCTTCGCCAGGCGTCGCCTCAACCCACTGGATACCCCGGCATTTCGGTGCTCAAGCCTCTCTGCGGCGTGGATGACGACCTGCTCGTCAATCTCGAGGTCTTCACCCGCCTTCGATACCCCAACTACGAGGTGTTGCTCGGGATCAAGGATACCACCGATCCCGCCTACCCGGTCGCGCGATGGGCGGAGCAACAGTGGCCGGGGGTGATGCGGGTGGTGATCCAGCGGGGCGAGCCAGGCCTGAATCCGAAGGTCAACCAGCTGATCACCCTCGCCGCCGCCGCCCGATACGACATTCTCGTCGTCAACGATTCGAACGTCCGCGTCCGCCGCGACTACTTGAGCGAGATCGCCGCCTACTTCGAGAATCCTCGCGTCGGCCTGGTGACCCACCCCCTGGCGGGCGCCGGCGAACAGCGGCTCGGTGCGCTCCTGGACAATCTTTACCTGAGCACGAACATCGGGCCGGGCGTGGTCGCGGCAAAACAGGTATTGCGCAAGGACTTCGTCGTCTCGAAATCGATGGCGCTGCGCAGAGAAGACCTCCAAGCGATGGGGGGCTTCGAAGCGGTCAAGGACGTGCTCGCCGAGGACTATGTGACCGGGCGGCTCGTCTCCAAGAAGCTGGGCAAAGCGATTGTCATTGCCCGCAATCCAGTCACCAACGTCTCTCGTTATCGCCGGGTTCCGGAATTCATTTCCAGATACGCACGCTGGGGCGTGATGCAGCGAAGGGTGGTCGGGGTTCCTGTCTACATCGCCGAATTGCTGCTCAACCCGATCCTGCTCGCTTCGCTGGGTCTGGCGTTGCTCCACGACGAGATAGGATTGGCGCTCTGGTCGAGCTGCTGCATTTTCAAAGCGCTGATCGACTGCGTCGCGGCGCAGGGCCTGCGCGGGGGTCCTTTCCCCTGGAGGCTGATCCCCTTCGTGCCCCTCAAAGATCTGTTGGCCTCGGCGTCCTGGGGGCATGGGCTGGTCACCAGCACGGTGAATTGGCGTGGAAATCGGCTCCTCGTCCAGGAAAACACCCGCCTCGAGCTGGTCTCGAACAGGTGGGGGCCGGCAATGACCGGGAAGACCTCTTCCGGGTCTCCGCCGCCGGTCGCCGAGGCGAGGCTGAGGTAGAACCGCGGTCTACTTCGCCGTCGCTAATACTTTAGGAAGCGCCAGCTCGTTGATCGTGGGCGGGTTCTGCTCGAGCAGCTTGGTCAGGTAGGCCTGCCGGTTGGCCCGGGCGCGCTCCGCGCGCAGCTGGGCCACGATCGACTCCCGCACCTCCGCCAACGGCCGGATGGATGCCGGCTTGGTCTCGAGGAGCTTGATCAGATGCCAGCCGTCGTCGAGCCGGATCGGCTCGGAGATGCCGTCTTTGGCAAGCGCGCCCACCGCGCTGCGGATGCCGGGCACCATCTGGTTCTCAATGAGCCAGCCGATCTCTCCTCCCTGCTGCCCGCTCTGCTTGTCGTCGCTCTCGGCGCGGGCGACGGCCGCGAAGTCCGCCCCCTTCTGCTTCACCTTCCGGACCACTTCGTCCAACCTGGTGCGCGCCTTCGCCTCGGTTTCCTTGTCCGCCTCCTTGGGCGCGACGAGGTAGATTTGCGCCAAGCGGAACTGGCGCGGCACCTCGAAGGCCGCCTTGTTCGCATCGTAGGCCGCCTTCACTTCGGCATCGGTGGGAAACCCATCCGGGGGATGGGAGACGGAATCGAGGTAGAGCTCGATCAGCGCCTGCTCGCGCGCGCGGTCCAGCTGCACCTTGATCATCGGCTGCTGGTCCCACTTCTTGGCCACAGCCTCCTTGAGCACCGCCCGCCGGGCGAGATAGGCGCGCACCACCTGGGAGAGGGCCGCCGGATCCTTGGCGAGCGCGGCCCGGTCCTGCGCACCCAGCGTTTGAAGATAGGCGCGAATCTCGTCGCTGCTGACGTCGATCCCACTCATCCGGCCGATCACCTCCGGGTCCTGGCCGGACGCGGCTTCCCCGGCCGAGCTCATCGCGGCGAGGAGCGCTGCCGCCGCCAGGGCGGCGCGGGGAACTCGCCCAGCGAGCGAGAGGCGGCATCGGGCCACGAAGTTGATACCGGTCATTGTTGCACCTTCTGTTCGAGAAGCTTGTCCTGAAAGTCCTGGGAGAAATTCTCCAATTCAACGCGGCGAAGGCCGAGGAACGGCTCTAGCGTAGAGAGAAGGGAATCGCCAAGCCCCATTTTCTCGAACCGGTCCACGAACTCTTTGGTCAGGCGATAGAGGCGAGCATTCTTCTCCTCGCAGCTGGCGGCCCGCTGGACTTGAAACCTGACCTGCGCGATCAAACGGGCGTTTTGCTCCTCTTTGGCGTGGACGGCGTCGCCCGCGTCACGGGCCGCTGTCTGGCACTCGGCCAGGCTGGCGGAGAGCTTCTGGTTGGCCTCGGTCTGCTCGTCCAGGCGCTTGGTAACCTCGGCGGAGGGGGCCTGTTGGCGGCGCGCCTTGGCGCGCTCGGCAGCCAGCTGCGCCTTGAGCGTCTCGATCTCCTTCTTTTGCTCGGCCTCGGTAGCCTGCCAGCGACTGCGCTCGTCCTCCAACGTCCGCAGTTGCGTACTGGTCGAGCGGAGCGCCTCGCGCAGGCGCGTCTCACTCGGGGGCTCGGCGGAGCGTGCCGGAGCGGGCGCGAGCAGCGCGAGGAGAAGGCTGGCGCAGAAAAAGAGGCGCGTTCTCATCGTCTAGTACCTCGCCATCAGATCCAGGTGGAGCACGTCGATGCTGTATTGGGGACCCACTACCACGTCCGAGCTGAGCCATCTCGCGGTCAGAATCACATTGTCCGCGATCGCCAGCGCGGCCGCCGCCACGAATCCCTTGTTGTTCGTTCCGCCGAGGGCAAACTCGGAGTTGGTGAAAGCATCCAGGGTGGCGTCCGACTGGAGGTATCGATAGGTGACGGCCACGTTCCAGTTCCACTGCCGGTCCATGCGGGGGGTGCCCAACGAGAGCCGGGCCAGGTAGCCCAGGCTTCCGCCGCCATAGGGCGGGTTGTCCCGGCAGGTGGCGTCATCGGCCGCGCAGGGCTTGAAGTTGTTCACCGCGTCCGCGGCGATAGCGCTCGAGCGAAAGCCGAGATTTCGAACGACTTCGCCGTCCACCCCCAGCTTGAGCTCCGCCGCGGCCAGGACTTCCAAACGGGCGGTGGCGACCAGCTCCCGGAACAGGCTCGACAGGCCGAAGAACTGGAAGCGCGAGGCGCCGTCGATCAACTCGGAGTCGAGGGCGGCGATGGAAGGAGTTCGCAGCGGCCGATAGGTATTTCCCTTCTGGGCGAAGGACGGACGCGTATGATCCGCATCGCAGGTGATCGAGGCGATGTGGGTGTCGCAGTCGCTGGAGACGAGGCCCTGCGCCTTGTCGAAGAAGTAGTAGGCGACTCCGAGCTTCAGGCCGAAGCGTTCGGCCGGCCGCCACTCGGTCCCGACCTGGGCCGCGTAGAGCCACTTGTCGATGCTCTTGAACTTGTCCGGGCGCTCGGCGGCGAAGTCGAAGGCGGTATTGAAAATCGGGGATACCGCGGCGGAGAAGAAGGAGCGAAAGGCCCCGCCCAGGGGCACGCTGGTGCGGAGCGCGGCGCCGTCGAAGTTCACGTTCTCGTCCCAGATGAGATCGGTCCGAAAGAACGGATTCTCGAACCGGCCGAAGAGAATCGCCAGACCGGTCTGGCCGAAGACATGCTCGTAGCGGATCGCCGCCCGGTCGAGCCAGAACTGGTATTTGCTGAAGAACCCGCCGGACCCGCCCAGGGTCTGGTTGAGAGAGACCGGAGTGGCGCTGTCGCCGCTACCCAGCCGCAGCTCGGTGAAAAAGCCCTGGCCGATGTCCGCCTCCGCCCCGAAGCGCGCCCGGAGGCGGACCCGGCTTCGCCGGCGGTTGGTGTTGAGCCAGCGCTCGCTCGACGGATCGCGGAAGTTCACATCGAAGGGCTTGCCCGAATTGATGGCGTTGAAATCGGGGTAGTAGTCGACCGCATTGCCCGTCCCCATGTTGTCGATCTCGTACCGCAACCGGACATCGCCAAAGAACCTCAACCGCTTGGTCCACTCTGGAACGAGGTTCGGCGCGGCCCAGTTGTCCTTCTTCGCTTCCTCCAGCACCTCCTTCTTGAGCTCGCCGCGGATCTGGTCCTTGACCACTTCGGGGACGTAGGGGACGCGCTTGACGCTCTCCGCCTGGGCGCTGGCGGCGCGGGCCTCGGCCTCCGCCTGGGCGATGAGGGCCTCGGCCTCGGCGGGGTCGATAAGGCCCCGCTCCACCAGGCGTTGCACCAGCTTGGCGGTGGCGCTCTGCGGCGGGGGGCGGGGCGGAGCGGCTTCGATCGCACGGGCTTCGCCCGCGGGCGGGGTGGCCGGCGGCGCGTTTTCGACAGCGGATTTCTCTTGCCCCCAGGCAGGCGAATTCCCGACCCACAGGGCAACCCCGCAGACGATGAACAGTCTGGTGTCGAGACATTTTTTGCAGCCGGGCATCAAGGTCCTCTTTTTGGGTGGGACGCGCGATCGGTTTCAGCCCGAGCCTGCGCGTCGAGCGGTGAAGCGGGCGATCATGGGCATCGGGATGTCGGCGGGCGGCGGGTCTCGCAGCCGAAGCCCCACCACCGAACGGACCGCCTCGTCGAGCTCCGGATCGCCGGTGGACTTCACCAGCTCGACCCGGCTGATCCGGCCCGACCTATCGGCCCAGACCCGGATCTCCACGCGTGCGCTGGCGGTGCTGATCCGCTTCGACTTGCGATAGGCGTCCTCGATCTGCGAGGCGAGCCTGGCGTAGTACCAGCCGTAGCGGCTCCCCGAGCCGTCTCCGGAGCCGATCCCGGTCCCATCGCCCAGGCCGCCGCCGGAAAGAAGCCCTCGGCCCCCTGGATTGCCCGCCAGGTTGAACGCGTCTCCTTCGCCGGTCGCCTCGGCGGCCAGGGCAAGCCGACCGCCGGCGGGCGCGCTGGTCGGCGGCGGGCTCATCGGTGGAGGAATGTCGGTCGCCTTGATCTCCACCCGATTGCGTTGGGGCTCGTCCATCGGCTTGGGGCGCATCATCGGCGGTGGAGGCGTCGGAGGTGGCTTGGGCACCTCCGGAGGCTTCACGAGCACCCCGGTGATCGTCCTGACTTTGAGTCCGGGGGGCGGTTGTGTTTCCTTGTGGGTGGTGATCCAGCGAATGCCGAGCGTAATCAGCGCGACGACCACCAGGGCCGCCCCCACTCCGAAGGCGTTGTTGCGAAGGAATTCGCCCGTCCCCTGCCCATCGAGCCGCGTTGCGCTCACCCGGCCCTCACTTCACCAGGGGCTTGGTTGCGAGCCCGACGGTGGTGATGTTGATCCGTCCCAGCAGATCGAGCACGTCCAGCACGCTCTGGTACCGCACGTCCCCGTCGCCGCGGACCACCACCGGGAACTCAGGGGTGAGGGCGCGCTGCTGGATCAGCCGCTGCTCCAGCTCGGGCATGGTCACCGGGAAGGTATCCAGGAACACCTTCCCATCCTGGGTCACGGTGATCGCCTTGGTGGTGGGCTTGGCGAGGCTCTTCGCCGGGCTGGCCTTGGGCAGGTTTACCTTGATCCCCTGCACCGTGGCGGTGGTCATGATCACGAAGATCACCAAAAGCACGTAGGCGAGATCCAACATCGGGGTGATGTTGATGTCGTCGTACGGCTTCTCTTCAGTCTGGACGCTGGCCATCGCTTAATCCGCCGCCGCCAGGCGAGAAGGGCGCGTCCGCCCCTCGGCGATGGTGCGTTCGCTGTAGGCCTCCGCCACCTTGGTGACGAGCTCGTCGACGAAGACCTGCATCGTGGTGGTGGAATTCTTGATGCGGGTGAGCAGCCAGTTGTAGCCGAACAGTGCCGGAATCGCGACGCCGAGTCCGGCGACGGTGGCCACCAGCGCGGCGGCAATACCCGGCGCGATCGCGTTTACGTTCACGTCGCCCGCGGCGGCAATCGCAGCGAAGGTGATCATCACGCCGACCACGGTGCCGAGCAGCCCCAGAAATGGCCCGCCGGAGATGGCAATCGTGAGCAGGACCATGTTCCGGTTCAGCCGCTGACTGGCGCGCAACAATTCGGCGTGCAGGCCGGAACGGATCGCCTCGATCGCCTCGGCGTGCAGCGGCCGGGTGCCGTCGGTGCGCTTGCGGATCTCCTCGGCACCGCCGACGAAAATCTGATACAGCGGCGAGTCCCTGAACGCCTTCGCATCGCTCGGCCCCAGCTCGGGGTCCCGGCCGCGTTCCACGAATCGCGCCAATTCGGCGCTCGCCTCCCGAAACTTTTCGGCGAAGCGGCCGTTGGCGCGCTCCACGCGCGACACGTAGGACGCCTTGGTCACCATCACCATCCAGCTGATCACCGCCATCACTCCGAGCAGGGCGATCACCACCCAGCCGTCCGGGGTGACCGATTGGAGGATGATCGAGAGGTAGCCGCTGTTAAAGCTCTCTTTCTGCTCCTCCGGCCCAGCAGTGATCAGTTTCGCCTGGTCGGCCCCCTGGTCGAGCGCGGCGAAGCGAATGAACGCCGCGGGCCGCTCGACTTTGGAGATCTGCAGCTCGTCGATCAGGCCCTTGAATGCCGTCGGTGCCGCCAGCGGCGAGTCCGGCTTCGCGCCCTTCTTCGCGAGCGGGCCCTGCTTGGCCGACGGCGTATCCCCGCCGATGAGGAACTTGTCGCTCAATGCCGGAAGCGGCGCCTCCAACGCGCCGGCGCGCAGCCCGTCCAGGTAGAGGACGATGCTGCTGCCGGCGACGACCGCGAGGTGGTGCCAGCTCTGCGCCGGCAGTGGTTCGCTGGCCGAAGCGACGGCCCGCTGCCGGCCCGTTCCCGCCTCCACCTCCACGTACGGCTTGCCGCCCTCCATTCCGATCACCAGCGAGGCAGGTCCCTCGCGCCGGCTGAAGATCACCCCGGTCGCATCCGCGTCCGCCGGTTTGAGCCAAACCGACCAGGTCATCTTTCCGCCGGACGTCCAGGCCAACGATGGACCTGCGGGAACGATGATGCTCGGACCGCCGTCGAGCTTAAGACCACGGCCGATGCTCGCGGCCTCGGTGGACTGTCCCGCGTTGAGGGCATGGTTGCCCCAATTGCTCGAGTCCTTGGGAGGCTGTCCCCGCTCTGTGAAGTGGTAGACGAGCGCGGTGTTGCTGTCGTAAGTGCCCTTCATGTCCTCGGCGGCGACCGCTTTGGGGTTGCCGTAGTACAGCCAGAAGGAGGTCTTGGCGCCGGGCTTGAGGTCGGGGATTCCGACCCAGAGCAGCGCATCGCCCAGCAGCGGGTCGAACTTCTCCAGATGATGTTTCAGGGGCGTCTTGTCATCGGCGGCGATGATCCGCAGATCGCTCCCATCCTCCTTGAGCAGCTCGAGCTTGAAGTTGCCGGCGTGCAGGCGGACCAGCACCGCGGCCGGCCCGAACGCCTCGGTCGAGCCGGGTTCAAGGCCGCTCGTGTCGACGGTGAATTGCTTGCGGCCCTTCCAGTCCTCGCTCCACCACGCCCTGGCCGCCGTCGGAAGGAGGAGAAATCCGATCAGGATCCCGATCAAACGACGCCGTCCCGCCACCGCCTGCTTCATCGTAAAACTGAGCATCGTTCATCCCTCTCAAAACAAAGCCACCAAACGGAAATGGATCCGGGTGTCGTAGCGGCGGGTGATTCCTTCGGTCCTCATCGGAACGCTGACCTCCAGCTCACCGCTGAAGTGCTCGAAGATCCTCACTCGCGTTCCGCCACCGGTGCTCCAGAGCCGAAAGCGGTCCTGTTGCTCGGGTAGGGGATCGTGGATCCCCAGCCAGGCGCCGTCGACGAAGACGTGGAACCGCCAATCGTTCGCCCAATGGCCCGTCCACCTCGTCAGCGAAGGACCGCGCAGCTCGATCGTGCCGGACGCGCCGAAGTCGCCCACCACCTCCGAGTCGAAGTAACCGCGCACCGATTCGGCGCCGCCGGCGCTGAACTGATCGGAGGAGACGAGGGCGTCGGCGCTGTATTGACCCTGGGCCTTCGCATAGATCTGGAAGTCGAAGGGAAGCTTGTTCGTCCGCGACAGCTCGCCCCGGTAGTAGATGAAGTCGCCCTTCGAGTTGAAACGCCGCTCCTCGAACCGGGACATCGGGCTGCTCAAGCTGCGCAGGTTGAAGGTCAGACCCACGGTCAGCAGCGTCTCCGAAGCCTCGCGGGAGAAAATGGCGCTGTACATCGCGTTGATTGGCCAGGTGGTCAGGGGCGTCGAGTTGGCCACCTCCTCCAGGCGAATCAGCTGACCGAAGCGCTTGTAGTCCAACCCGGCATTGAGGGTGTGGAAGAAGGTCGAGCTGCCCGGCAAGGTGAAAGCGGCCCGGATGCCGGCGATCTGGCCGGTGCCCGCCACGTTGATCCCACCCACGGTGGAGATGTCGCTGTTCTGATCGAGATAGCTGGCGGTGAGGGTGAGCCAGGGCAGGCGGGGAAAGCGCGCGAGGTAGGAGGCGGTGAAGACCCTCCCGTCGGGCG
>Ga0070708_100000110_pt1 | contig 54449 bp, 53 predicted proteins | sample KBSK5503metaG_FD_65469 | JGI IMG/M metagenome (GOLD analysis project Ga0070708, IMG submission 65469) | Corn, switchgrass and miscanthus rhizosphere microbial communities from Kellogg Biological Station, Michigan, USA - KBS K5-50-3 metaG | ecosystem: Host-associated > Plants > Roots >... | reverse complement strand
CGTATAATTCGCTTCCCGCCGCCGGTTCATTTTTCGGCTCCGGCGGCGGCACCCGCAGTCGCTCCGATCCTGGGTCGTTAGCTCAGCTGGTAGAGCAGCGGACTCTTAATCCGTTGGTCGTAGGTTCGATCCCTACACGGCCCACCACTCCAAACAAAGAGTTAGCTTATGCGCCGACTCTCTGCTTTTCGTGAGCGTGACTAAAACGTGACAACTCGATCACGTTTGCGTCACGGCCGCGCTCGATCCTTCCTGCGGCAACGGTCAAGTGCTCAGTCCCAAACTTCGCATAGCGATCAACCATCACACGCGACTTCCAGCCGCCCAATTCCTTGAGCTCATCGCAGCTTGTGCCGGCCTGCCGATGCCACGATGCCCAGGTGTGACGGAGATCGTGGAAGCGAAAGTCTTCGATACCTGCCTTCGCAATCGCCGTACGCCAAGCTGTGTTGCTCAATTCCCAGCGAATCGGCTCACCGCGAAACGTAAAGCAGTACATCGTGTGCTTGCCGCGCTCACCTTCGAGCACGGCGATCGCATCGCGATTGAGCGGAACGCCTCGCGGCGTGCCATTCTTCGTCCGGTTGAGCCAAGCAGTCGCGCGCGGCAGGTCCACTCGACTCCACTCCAACCCGGTAATCTCTCGTGCCCGACACCCAGTCGCCAACGCAAACCGAACTAACACCGCAAGGTGCGGCGGACACACTGCGATAAGGTTGTCCGCTTCGCTTCGCGTCAGCCACCGATCGCGCTCTACCTCACCGGACAGCAAGCGAATCTTCGGGATCGTTTCGATCCACTGCCACTCATCGCGCGCGGTACGCAACAGATTGCGCGTAAGGGACAGATAGCGATTTACGGTCGCAGGGCGATTGCCGCGCCGCAACTCGCCTTGGGTCATACGCCAGATGACGTCGCCGTCGATCTCGCGCAACTGCAGCTTGCCCAAATACGGGTCGAGACCCCGACAGATCTGCCGCACGTCCGCGAAGCTCCGCAGATGCGTCTTGCTCGAGAGATACCGGACCACGGCCTCTTGCCAGGAGCGCTGCGGCTTTACTCCGAAATGCGATTCCCGAAACGCCTCTACCTTCAACTGGGCAAGCAGCGCTTCGGCTTCTTTTCGGTCTTCAGTCCCAGCACTTTGGCGTACGCGTTGGCCGTTGGGCAACGTTGCAGCAATCCACCAGTAGCGGGAATCGCCACGCCGGTAGATTCCGGTTTCACGGGCCATATCCACTCCTTTCCGGCCCGCCCTCGCTGCTTATACTCGTCCAGCCACTGATCCAAGTCAACGCGGTCGTAGAGGCAACGGCGGCCCAATCGGAGGCTCGGAACACCGAGCTCCGCAAGTAAGGTGACGCCGATGCCTAAGTACTCAGCCGCTTCGTTCCTGGTGAGGCAGCGGACGAGAGGTCGTGGTAAAGGCGGTTCGTCCATGCGGAAGCCATCTTCTGGATCCGCCTACCATCATCTCCAATTGACTCGGTCGGGGGTACCTTCTCCAGCGCAGACCAGCGCAGAAGGTACAAATGCGGCGCGCAAGGGTCGCCGCCCCGTCGACGCGGATGGGGCAAACTCGAATTTGGGCTACTTTAGATCCCGGCGCCGCTTGGTCGCGAGAAAGGACATGAACTCGCGAACCTCTCGCCACTCGGTGGCCGAAAACTGGGCGCTCTTTGCAAGAGTCTCGACGTCGCGAGGAAATACCCGGCGATCTCTATCGATAGGTTTCTCCTTCAGATAGCCGGCTGCGACAAGTAGCGATTCATAGGGTACGTCATAGAACTTGGCCAAGCTTTGCAAGACTGCTGGTGCGGGCTTGGTGGCCAAGCCGCGCTCAAGCTGTGATAGGTACTCGTTCGAGATACCGGTCTGGCGCTCCACTTCACGCAGGCTAACGCTGCGCCCCTTCACTTGCCGCAATCGCGAGAGTTCGTCGCCAAGAGTAGACGCCATGTGCGTAGAGTAAGAGGTTGACTCAGAAGATATTATATCAAGCCTGCGCATTTTATCAAGCACCGCTTGCATTAAGGCGCATTGCGTGATATAGTACGCATTGCGTAGTCGACTCACAACGCGAGTCGGCAGTCAGGGCAAAAGCTCTTGACTCCTATCGAAAGGAACATTTATGGATCAGCATCTTGGTAACTTCGTTGAGGTTCGCGTCGTTACGACCGCTGGCGTGTACCCAGAGGCGGGCTTCGAGCGCGTACCCGAAAACCAGCCCGTTAAGGTTGTCCTCAAGAAGGCCGACGACAAATTGCATATTACCGATACCACGGGATGGATAGCGGTCGTTGCCGGTCGCAAGATTGATATCGAAAGGTCTTTCCACGAAAACGCGCTCAACGGCCGGGTGGAGATTGACTGGGGCCCCGATCATGGAGCCGGCGGCGATGCATGAGACCGCCTCTCGCGCGGTGTTCGAGGACGAGGTGACGAAGTTCCGCCCCGAGCTTTTCGAGAACCGGGGCTGGACTCTTTTCTCGAAGGAGTATCCGATATTGGAGGTCGGATTCTCCGCCACCGACAGCGCGCGCCTTCGCGTGCGCCTTACGTGCGATGACTGGAATGATCGTCCTCCTTCGATCGAATTCTTCGATTGGGAAGGTCGTCCACTAGCTAGTATCGAGCGTGATCCCGCGGGCGTATTCAACAATTCCCCGCACCCTGTTACCGGCAAGCCCTTCGTTTGTATGAAAGGTGCGCGCGAGTATCACACGCACCCGAGTCACACTGCGGACGCTTGGGAAACCTTGAAGAACAACGCGAAGTTTACTCTAGGCGGCATCTTGACCCAGCTATGGCACGCGTGGAAACAGATTCACAAATGACTGTTGACCCCGTTGAGGTATCCGTCGACGGGATTCAGCAAACGATACGCTTACTTCGTGAAGCAGGTAGCCGCGAATGCGTACTGCTTTGGCTCGCCCAACGCTTTGCGGGTATTCAGCGCATAACGAGGGTATACCGACCTATTCAGAAGGCTTCCATCGACTACTTTGAGATTCCCCGCCAAGGTATGGCAGAGCTCATGGCTTGTCTCCGCACAGAAGGCTTGTACGTGGCGTCGCAAGTCCACACTCACCCCGGTGAGGCGTTTCATTCGCGCGCCGACGACCAATGGGCGATTGTGCGCCATCGCGGCGCGCTTTCCGTCGTTCTGCCCCAGTTTGCAGCGACAACAACCCCCGACAGCTTTCTACTCGAGGCGGCGGTCTATCAACTCAATTCTTCGAATGCGTGGATTCGGGTAAATGCTCATGAACTGCGCGGGACGTTACGGGTGGTCGCGTGAAATTGACGCATCTTCAGGAGAACGCCAAGACCCTTGCCGTGCTACTTGGTGTCGACGAGGACGACGCTGCCAGAAGGCTGAAGCTGCGCATCGCGGTTTCCTTCGATCCACACATGGCGGTAAGCCGAGAGCTGGGCGAACATGTCATCGCGATGCTTAGTCGCACCGTTGAATACGCCGGAGCGCCGGACGGCGGACCATTTTCTGCGGAGGTCGTGCTCGGCCCGCGAGCCCCTGCAACCTCCGCGCCAGTTAAGGTTTATGCAGGACAACATGGCCTCGATTTTGTAATTCGCGACGCGGAGCCGTTGACTGACAATTTCGCCAAAACGCATAGCGCCATGCTCGTTGTCGCAAGTTGTTATGTTGCTGCCGCGGCTGTGCGAGCAGCCCTAGGGCCGATTTTCCCAATCAAGAGTCCGGCACCGCTCGTACTTCGATGGGCCGATCTCTTCGGCGACGATCTACAGGCGCTGAGTGATCCAGTCGATATTGGGGAGACTTATCTTGCGGGGGTTGGCGCCGTGGGCAACGGATTCCTTTACACCCTGCGTTACTTTGACGTTCACGGCACCCTGTTTGTAACTGATCCAAAGAAAGTGACTCTGGGCGGACTGAATCGATGCCTTTTGTTCGGCACGCAAGATGTTGATCAACGGAAGGCCACTCGAATTTGTCAAATTGCAAAACCTCACTTCCCCGGTCTGCGACTAGTACCGATCGACGCCACCCTCGCTGACGCAAGAAGAGCACGTGGTAAGAAGTTCCTTCTTGAGCGCCTGGTTGTTGGTGTGGATAGCCGTCGTGCGCGAAGGTCACTGCAAACCGAGCTGCCTCGCGAGGTATTCGATGCGTCGACGACAGACGTCCGCGAGATCGTCTTGCACTTCAATCGTCAACCAACGACGCTCGCTTGCCTGAGTTGCGTCTATCCGGAAACTGAGCGAGAGCGACACCACGAGCAAAATATCGCCGAAGCATTGGGGCTTACTGTCGACCAGGTGCGGTCGGGCTATATTACGAAATCGGTTGCGCTTGAAATTTGTCACAAGCACACAGGATGCAAGCCCGAGGATTTGATCGGACGCGCGTTCGATACTGTGTACAAGGAGCTATGCGGCCTCGGACTACTCCAGGACTCGGAGGGTCGGCAAGTGCTCGCTCCTTTCTCCTTTGTTTCTGTCCTAGCCGGCGCGTATCTGGCGATAGAATTCGCGATTCGCCTTGCCGACAAGAACCAGCAACACAGATTCAACTATTGGCGCGCAAGCCCGTGGCACAGTCCCAACCCACAGCTATATCAACGACGGTCGCGCAATCCTGAGTGCGAGTTCTGCAGCAAACCCTATTTCCGTCGTGCGATAGAAGAAACGTGGCACCCATAGCTGATTGGTTCTCGCCCTCGATACTAAGACTCAGCGCCCTGTTGTCGTAGGAAAGGTTCATCCCCGCGTACGATATCGCCTTCAATAGGTTCGAACGCCATGTCGAATTGGCTAGTTAGGTCCTTCTCCGCTGCCGCCGCGTTGAGCTCGTGAAACACAATCTGTGCAATGCGGAACCCGGGATAGAGACCAATCGGAATCTGTCCCAAGTTCGCGAGCTCAAGCGTGATCACACCTTTGTAGCCCGGGTTGATGAGCGTTGCCGTTGCAATGCTCAGGCCCTCACGAGCCCAAGACGACCTAGCGGTCACAAGCCCCTGCAGATTTGGAGGAAGCTTTACCCATTCAAGGCTCGGCACCAGCGCTAGCATCCCTGGATGGAGCAGGAAGCACTTTTCGAAAGGAACCTCGTGTCGCTCGTGTTTTTGCTTTCTAGCTTGCTCCCAAGCGTGATCGTCGTCGGGATCGTCCGAGCGCGAAAACTGCATCGGGTCGACATGTGATAACCCGCGTGCGCGCACCATCAGGAAGACATTCCCCAGTCGCAGGTCGATGGAGGACGCACCGATCTGTTTGTCGGAAAGAATCGGCGAGACGACGAGCCGTCGTTCTTTGATTTGTCGCAGAATCTCGGCTTTGACGAGTGCGCTCACGAGACGGCCTCCTTCTTTCTCGTGTCGTGCAGATCGATCGCGCGTTGGTGGAGAATGCCCATTTCGCACAACTTGTTGATCTCCGAAAACTCCAGCTCCGGCCCCTTCGCTTCGGGCCGCGAATCTGCGCTTATCGAAGCGATCCAACCCCCAAAAAGGATGTGCCGGAAGTCTATAGCGCGATTGCTAGGCTTCTCGGCGCCGCTTAAGTCCGAGCCACAGGGTGGGACGCGCTCGCCAAGCATGCGAACCAACTGCAAAAGCGTGGCCTCATCTGGCATGCCGAACGGTTCCGACGAAGCCGCGCGAAGGATTGCCACAAGCGCGTCAACAGCTGTAGCTACCTGAGCTTGGCTGAAGAGATCTTCCCACGGCCCCGGAATGGATGCTCCAATATAAGCGTCACGAAAGTGGCCAACGTTCGCGCTGAGAATTGCATCATCAAAACTGTTGCCATAGGTGTCCCAGCCAAGGTGCTTTGAAGCTCGCCAAAGCATAGCTTTCCGGGACGCGTACGGCGGATGTTGCGGACCCCAGCGGTAACCGGTTGGATCGAGCGTGAGCAGCAGCGTCTGATGTGCCGCGAGGAAGCTCGGACCAAAAGTAACCATACCGAAAAGATCGCACATGAATTCTTGGAACCATGAATCCCATTGGTCGCGATCGATCTCTGTGTAGTATGGATCCGGGTATTGACTCCGGATTTCTTCCACAGGTCTCGGAGCGTTCAGATCCCTTAACCAAGCTGTCGCAGATGAGGTGCTGGTCAAGCGGCCGTGCGCGTAAAGCGGCTGAAGTACTTCGCTCTTCAGCTTAGCCCGATGGCTCGGAATGGTCCATGCAGCGTGGCCGATTTCATGGCCAAAAATCGCATGGAGCAGCACCTGATGCTTGAGCGTGCGGGGAAAAACGATGGTGAAAATGCGGCGACCGACATTCAACACTGAAAGGTCGTTTTCAAGATTGATCTTGTACGAATCGAGGCCACCATCGGCATACACCCGAATGATCGGATCCCCCTCGGTCGGCAAGCCAATGTTTTCCTTGCAGATGGGGACCGCGAGGCACTGCAGGCACTCCGAGAAGGGCCAGGAAAACTCACCGGCGTGCGACCGTTCGATCTGGTGAACGAGCCTAGAAAGAAGGGAAAGCTCGCTCGCGAAGGTCGCAAGAGCTGACGCATCAGCCGGGTCAACCGGTTCGATTAACTTTTTCAGATTCGCAAGGCGCTCGCAAAACTCTCTGTAAAACGCCTTGCTGTCTCCCGCAGCGTATTCGTGCCGCAGCACCTCCCTAAGCGTGTTGCGGACGTTCTCGCACTCGTTGAGCAGGAACTCCCTAGTATCCATTCACGCCGATTTAAGCCCTTCGGCAAAGGCTACAAAGAAACGGCGCGCATTTTCTAACTTTTGCCTAGTCTCAGGCTCATCAATTCCTGACGAGGACGCAATCCTCGCGAGCAAATCTTGCAACGTGCGAACGAGATCCTCTCTGGATATACCACCGTAAACGCGTGCATGCGCAGCCTCAAGCGCGCTGATAACACCCTCCATGTGACGGACCGCAGTTCGGGAATCCGCGCCCAGCGCGCTGTTCTTTGCGCTTAGGGCTTCAAGTATCCCCAAGGCGACGTGGTCGGAGAACGCGTCGTACCGATAGCGCTCAAGCAAGCGCGCCAAGTTCGCAAGGGGAATCTTCTCCTCAGCGCCGATGCTCGGATTGTCGAAGCACTTGACCGCTTGATCGGCGAGGATGCGGTACACGGTCCGACTGTTGTCCCGCTCGTACATCGAAATCAGCGCCATCACCTTCTCCGCGGTGATTGAAGTTCGATGAACGGTTCTGACCTAGTCACCCTGCCCTGAACCCATAGCAGACACCCGAAGCATCTCACGACGTCGGCACCGACCTTACCATTCGAGTTCACTTGCCGCACACACGTTCCCCACTGGAGTATAGGCTAACGCATTGAAAAAACAACCTCATTCTCTTAGCGTTGCCGAGGATCATGCTTGCCGCATCTATGTTCGTGTCCGCGTTGAAGTTCGCTCGGGTTGTTACGAAGGTCGTCGCTCGCCAGCGTGCTCGTGGCGCCAGGCATCCTATCGGCAACCGCTGACCAACACACAACGCGTTGCAGAGCTTGCCTCTCGTCTGACCGTACCACGCCGTTCTCGCCGTCAAGGACTGCGCGCGCTTCGCGTGCTCGCGGCCTAGCGGCCGTCGCTGATCCCTGACTGCTTGCGCTGCGGCGTGCTTCGCCGGTCTCGGGCAATCCCGCCCGATCAAGACCGGAGCACGATCATGTCGCAGTCCACTCGTCGGAACGAATTCTCTCAACTGCTGGTTCGCGATGCGCAAGGCGAATACCGCCTGGCGACAGGCGATGAAGTCCTTCACGCCGCCCGCGAAGTCATCGGTCGCCGCTTCCGCCGCGGCAGTTCGCTCTCTTCTCCTCAGCTCGTGCGCGACTTCCTGCGTTCGAAACTCGCCCACCTCGAACACGAGGTGTTCGTGGCGCTGATGCTCGACGCGCAGAATCGTCTGATCGAGTACATCGAGCTCTTCCGCGGCACATTGACTCAGACCAGCGTCTATCCGCGCGAGGTCCTGAAGGTCGCGCTGGCCCGCAACGCCGCAGGGATCGTCTTCGCGCACAACCACCCCTCGGGCGTCGCCGAGCCAAGTCGTGCCGACGAACTGCTCACGCAGACGCTGAAGCAAGCTTTGGCTCTCGTCGAGGTGCGCGTGCTCGACCACTTCATCGTCGCCGGCGTGGATATCCTCTCCTTCGCCGAAAGAGGTCTGCTCTAGCAGAAGGGGGCGACCCCTTTCTGCGCGCCCGCTCACGGCCCGTGCACGAGGCCGTGGGCCCGCCGCGGCTCGCGGCCGCATCCTTCGCGGAATGCGGCTCCTACGCCGGTCTGCGCTGCGTTGCGTTCGACCAGGTTGCTCGAATCAGCCTCCGGACTGACGCTCACTGCCATTCCCTCGCTCCGGCCCCGTGCTGACCGTCGACCGACCCTACCTCAGACCTCAAGACACCATCGCACCGCCGACGCTTTTGTCCATACACCCTCTTCCTTCGTGCGTGAGCTCTGCCACCGCAATGCGCAGCTGTGTCGCCTGCCTAGACACCTGCTTGGGTCGCCTACGTCACGAGTCCTTTCGTAAGGCACGCAGCCCGCGGCCTTGTTTGAGGTGAATCCTGGCAGCGGCTCGGCCTTCGCCTCGGGTCCTTGGCCGCAACCGGTCGGCGACGACGATTTTCCCCGGCGCGCTTTGCCGCCTTCCTCGCGCAGCAAAATCGCCGTGCCTCGCGGTCCTCCGCTGCTCGCTCCGGTCGAGGTCGATGCGGCGGCCCCGGCCATTGCCTTCTGGTTCACCGACAAGGCCGCGATGGGCGCGATCCTTGTAAACCCGAAAGGAAACACTCATGACGACCATCGGCAATTTCACCAAGCAGGAAGACGGCTTTGCGGGAACGCTGCGCACCCTGACCTTCAGCGTCAAGGTCAAGATCGTCCCGATCGCGAAGGACAGCGACAAGGCTCCGGACTATCGCGTTCTCGCCGGCGCGATGGAAATCGGTGCGGCGTGGAAGCGGCAGACCGCGGCGAACAAGCCGTACCTGTCGGTCAAGCTCGACGACCCGTCTCTGCCGGCGCCGGTGAACGCCCGGCTGATCGATGCCGAAGACGGCGCGCTCAACCTCTACTGGACTCGGCGCAGCGAAGACTAACGCCAGCCTTCTCAACGCCCCGCGCACCGCGTGGGGCGTTTTCATGTTTGGGCCATGCCGAAACGCTTCTCTGCACTCACGGAAATGCGGATCGTCGTACTTGCGGATACCCGTGCTTGTGCACTTGCGCTCTTGCACCATTCCGCGGCCGTGATCTTCCGTAATCACGGATTCACGCGAAGCCGACTTAATGGCAACGCTGATGCGTTCGCCTCCGTGCAAGTGGCGGCCTTTGTCAAGCGGAATGCCTCAGACGAAAGGCCTAGGCCAACGGCCTAGGCCTTTCGGACGATGGGACGATGTGTCCTTCGACCGTCTTCTAGTAGAACCAGCTATGCGTGCGTATTGACGGCTACCACATCAGCGTATCTGCCACTTCACGCATTCGGTACATCCACGCGCAATCGTAACAAAGTACAACCGCGCATCCGTAAACCTACGCTTACGTATTCGTAGCGAAACAACTTTGCCGTACTTACGACTTTACGTCTTTACCCATTGAAGGCAAGCGGATCGACAAAGCCCGCAATCGCGTCACCCTCGCGCCGCCCGCGCAAGCGGGCCGACGGCGCGCCGTTGCCATCGTGGCGCGCCGGCGCCGCGTACCTGTACGCGCTTCAGCTCGACGGACCCTCGCTAGCCTGGGAGTATTTGCGACGCAACCCAGAGTACCGATACGACTGGTACTCCGAGCCTCGCGACCCGACGCGTTTCATCACACGGTGGGGCCTGGAGCTTCCCGAGGACCCCGGAAGAGATGCTCGCGTCGCCCATCCGATCTGGCGCATCGACCCAACCTCCATGGTCCGGATCATCGCCGATGACTGCGACGATCCGACGGGTGCGAACCGCTTCTGCCTTTGGTCCATTCCGGGGCGCAAGGTGCTGACGCACGATGGCCGTCGCCTCGTCCTGACAGCAGCACACGGCAACGGCGTCGTTCGCCTGGCCGTGGCGAACGATCTGTGCGACGGAGGCCGCTACTCGTACGTCGTCCGGGCCGATGCCAACGCTCGGGCACGGCTATGCGCAGTGGACGACTATACCTCCAGGCTGCAGGCCGCGGAGCCTGTCAAGCCCTACGTCGTGAGGCCACGCCCGGGAAGGGTCGCGATGCTTCACATGCGAGCGCTGCAGGCGCTCGACGGTGTGGACGCTCGCGCGTCGCATCGCGACATTGCTCATGCGGTGTTTGGCGATCAACGCGCCGCCCAGGAGTGGCATCCCGACAGCGAGCTCCGTGCACAGGTACGCCACCTGATCGGGCGCGCGCAAGCCTTCATGCGCGGGGGCTATCGGAGTCTCGTCGTGAACGGCACCGGTCACGCGCAGGGAGACGAACGCACCTGAACCGAATCTCCCTCCCGGCACGCATAGCGCGCGACGACACTGTCTCGGACATGCGGCGCCTTGCAGGACGCCGACCGGAACTGCCCGAGGGAGACTCGATGACCGAAGCCGCGAACGGACGCGCTGCCACGCGCTACCTCAACAACGACGAGGCGGCAGCCTTCCTCCGCCTCTCCCCTCGTACGCTCGAGAAGCAGCGCGTCATCGGCGGCGGTCCGCGCTTCCGCAAACTCGGGCGGAGAGTCGTCTACGCGATCGAGGACCTCGAAGCCTGGGCGGACGCCCGCAGCTTCGAGATGACCTCCGATCCGGACTACGCCGGCGTCCGGTGACCACGGCGAGAGACGGCCGGTGCCGCCGCCGCGTTCGCGGGATGCCGCGTGCGAGCAACTCGAAGTGTTCCGCGCGCTACCGGGTGACATGGCCGTGCGCGACGCCCAAGACCTCATGGCGTACCCCTTCTTCTCGCTCGCCAAGTCGAAGCGCGTCGTCCCGATCGATTTCCGGGCAGGCGAGGTCACCGTGCGCGTCGAAGGCACAGCCGAGCATGGAATCGCCACGATCTGGGACGCCGACGTGCTGATCTGGGCCGCGAGCCAGATCGTCGAAGCGCGCGACTCCGGCATACGGACGTCGCGGCTCATCAGCGCGACCCCGTACGAGATTCTAACCTTCATCGGTCGTGGAACCTCGGTCCGCGACTATCTGCGGCTCAAAGCAGCGCTCGATCGCCTGCAGTCCACCAGTATCGCCACCTCGATTCGCCAGACGATGGCGCGACGGCTGCATCGTTTCTCGTGGATCAATGAATGGAAGGAGCGCGCTGACGCGCGCGGCCGTCCGCTCGGCTTGGAGCTGATACTCCCCGACTGGTTCTACGCCGGCATCGTCGACGCTTCACTCGTCCTCACGGTCGATCGCGCGTACTTTGATCTCACCGGCGGCATCGAGCGCTGGCTCTATCGCATGGTGCGTAAGCACGCCGGGCGGCAGACGCGTGGCTGGCGCTTCGACTTCCGGCACCTGCATCGCAAATCCGGAAGCATGGCGCGGTTCTCCGACTTTGCCCTCGACTTGCGCCGCATCGTGGCGCGGCAGTCGCTGCCCGGCTACCGCATGTCGATCCTGCGCTTCGAGGCGCAGGTCGAGCTGCTGGTGTTCCACCCGGCGCCCTCGGGACTCTGTGCACAAGTCCGGGAGAAAGCGTGAAGAACCTCGTGCCATCAGGCGCAGCGACTCTCGTGCGATCAGGCGCACGAGCCTCGTGCGATCAGGCGCAAGCGGCGACGGAAATCGCTTGCGAGCCAACGAGTTGCCGCGCCCGTAACGGTTCTAACGAGGAATTCTTCGAATTCCTATCTAACTTAGAACCGTCGCCGCGGCCCGTGAATGAAACATGTTTCGCGGTGGCCGCATGATCGTCGCGCTGCTCAACCAGAAAGGCGGAGTAGGCAAGACCACGCTGGCAACGCACCTCGCCGGCGAACTGGCCCACGCCGGTGGCAAGGTCGTCGTCATCGATGCCGATCCGCAAAGCTCGGCGCTCGATTGGTCGCAGCGGCGGAGCGAAGCGCAGCGGCCACGCCTCTTCGGCGTCTTCGGACTTGCCAAGGAAACGCTGCACGTCGAGGCTCCGGAGATCGCGCGACAGCTCGATCACGTCATCATCGACGGACCACCCCGAGTCACCGCGCTCGCGCGTTCAGCACTGCTCGCCGCGGACCTCGCGCTCATCCCCGTGCAGCCAAGCCCCTACGACATCTGGGCCAGCGCGGAAATGGTTTCGCTCATCAATGAAGCGCGCGTCTTCCGCCCCTCGCTGCAGGTCGCCTTCGTCATCAACCGGCATGTCGTCGGAACGGTCATCGGCCGGGAGGCCCGTGCCGCGCTGGCCGAACAGCGCTTCCTGGTCCTCGACGTCGAGATCCATCAACGCATCGTCTTTGCCGAGAGCGTTGCCTCGGGACGACTCGCGTCCGAGCTGGAGCCCGGTGGGGCGGCGGCCCGCGAGATTGCGGGCTTTGCGGCGGAAGTGATCGCGCTCCGGAAATGAGCGGAAAGCGCATCCCAATCGGCAATCGGCCGGCAAGCGATCCGGGCGCCGAAACCTGGGTGCGCCAGGGAGAGACGCCCGGCAATGGTGCCGATTCGGCACGGCGAGAGCTGTACACGGCCCGCCTCACGATCGACGTCACGCCGGCCTTGCGTGGCCGGATCAAGGTCGTTGCCTTTCGCCAAGGGATGACCGTCGCCGACATGCTGCGCGCGCTGCTCGAGCGCGAATATCCGGAAACCGAAGGCGGTGCATGATCGGTCCAGTCACCCGCGTTGCCTTAGTCTTCATCCCCAAGCGCATCAACGTGTACCTGCGCTTCGGGCACCCTACGCGCATCAGTGTTGTTGACGACCGTCGCCAGGTCGTCGAGTTCTGCCCCGGCAACATCTTCTGCCGCATTCGCTGGCAAGCCAATGAGCACGGCACCACCCTATGGCAACTCTCCGTGCTCCAGGCGGGAGAGCAGGGCGAGAGCGTACAGCGGATGGTCGGCGTCGTGCCGGGCGCGGCACTGTTGTTGCACGTCGACGGCGCCAGGAAGGTACAGCCGGTGTTGCGCCTGATCGATGCCATCGAGACGCAGGCGATCGACCCGAGCGACGTAACGCCGAACTTCTGGCGCATGGTGCATAACCGGCTTGCGGCGCGCGTCGAGGTGTCGCCGTACACGCTGGACCGGCATGCGGCGCACATCCTGCACGCGTCGCTGCGATGATCCGACTCAAGCCGCTTCTTGTCGGAAGTATCGGCATCGCCGCAATCGCCGCTGCGATCAGGCTGCGTCCGGACTGGCGCATTATCTACAACCCAAGCGAGAGCGCGCCGCGCGGGTGGTACTTGGTTAAGCCGGCGGACAGCCTCGGCCTCGGTCACTACGTCGTGGCCTGGCCGCCTGCCGGCGCCGCGAACCTCGCGGCAGAGCGCGGGTACCTGCCGTCGTCGGTTCCGATCCTGAAACAGGTCTTCGCGGTCGCCGGTCAGGAGGTATGCACGCGCGATGGCACTACCGTCGTGGCCGATACGCTGACTGTGCGTGCGCTCGACGTCGATGGCGCTGGTCGTTCGCTGCTTCCCTGGCAGGGGTGCCGCACCCTCCAAGCCGGGGAGATCTTCCTCCTCAACCCCGGCAACCCATCGTCATTCGACAGTCGCTACTTCGGCCCGATCGACATCAGAGCCGTCATCGGTCGAGCGATTCCCCTGTGCACGTGGAGCGCATCGTGACAGCGCCGATCGGAAGTGCGACCACATCGTCCACCGTCAAAGGCGGAGGGCAAGATAAAAGGCCGCGGCACGCGCCGCGCCCGAATGATTGGTCTGCACAAGGGTTGTCGCGGCACGCAGGACCCATGTCGCCGTGCCGCGTCGCGCCGCGGAACCGCGCTCCGCAACGCGGGGCCGCGTGCCGACCATGCTCCGCTGCGCGACAGCTTGATAGAGCCAACCGATGAGCGAACGCGACGACGAGCAATTCCGCCTTCGACCGCGGCCACCACGGTCCGGACGAGGAAGCGCGGGGAAGCCATTTCTGTCGCGAGTCATCGCTCAAGTGAGCCGAACAGGTGCAGTTCGGGGATTCCAGTCCGGGCCCCGCAACTGTGGAGCCAAGCTAGGGCGCGGTCATGTCGCGGCGCGATTGCCCGCCTTCCACCCCAATGCCAGTACGCGTCGAGTCGTGATCAAGGCACGATTCGTCGTGCTGAAGAAGTCTGGTGTGCGCTCGGTCGAGACGCACTTGCGCTACATCGTCCGCGACGGTGTAACGCGCGACGGTCAGCCGGCGCAACCCTATGGCCCACAGACCGAAGGCGTCGACCTCGAGGCGTTCGAAGCGCGGGGCCGCGACGATCGCCACCAGTTCCGTTTCATCGTAGCCCCGGAAGACGCGGATCAGCTTGGCGACTTGCGCGGGTTCACGCGTGGCCTGACGCAGCAGATGGAACGCGACCTCGGCACCAGACTCGATTGGCTCGCCGTCGATCATTGGGACACCGACAACCCGCATACGCACGTCGTGCTACGGGGCCGGGACGAGACGGGCCACGACCTGGTCATCGCCCGCGACTACATGGCGTATGGGATGCGCGGCCGAGCGGCTGAGCTTGCCACTGAATGGCTCGGTCCCCGGACCGAGCTTGAGATTCGCGTAGGCCTGCAGCGCGAAGTCGAGCAGGAACGGTTGACCAGTCTCGATCGTTCGCTTCTCGCACGATCGCACGACGACATCGTGGATCTCCGTGCCGACAATGGCACCGATCGCCGCCGCACGTTGTTGATCGGCCGGCTCCAACGACTCAGTACGATGGGGTTGGCAGAGGAGAGCGGCCCTGGTCGCTGGCGATTGCGCCCCGAGGCGGAGCGCACGCTTCGCGTGCTAGGTGAGCGTAACGACATCATCCGAACGATGCAACGCGCCCTGGCTGGCGACCAGCGCGCCCTCGCATTCTTCGATCCGAGGACAACGTCACACCCGATCATCGGGCGCATTGCTGCCAAGGGACTCGCCGACGAATTGCAGGATCAGCCGTATGCGGTCATCGATGGCGTTGACGGCTGCATGCACTACGCGAAGCTGCCACGTGGAACGGAATTATCCGAGCTTCCAACAGGTGGGATTCTCGAGGTTCGCCCGATAACCGAGCGCTCCGTCGATCGCACGATCGCATCAATGGCGAGGAACGGCCTCTATGAGACCGAGCACCACTTAACCGCGCTGCGCCGCGCTCCAAATCCCTGCCCCAATGCACAAGAAATCGTTGCGACCCACGTTCGGCGCCTGGAAGCTCTTCGGCGGGCCGGGATCGTCGAGCGGCTGCGTGACGGAGTTTGGCGCGTGCCAACCGATCTTCCAGCACGCGGTCGTGCTTACGACCTTCGACGCCTGGATGGCTGTGTAGCGGTCATCCATTCGAGCTTGCCTGTGGAAAAACAGATATGCGCAATTGGCGCGACTTGGTTGGATACGCAGCTTGGTAGCATCACACGCGCCGGGGCGCAGGGGTTCGGATTGAGGGTTCGCGAGGCCATGGTGCAGCGCCAAGATTTTCTTGTCTCACAAGGTCTGGCGCAGCGTTCCGGGCAACGCATAGTTCTCGCCAGCAACCTCCTTGCGACGCTGCGCATCCGCGAGCTCACCCATACGGCCGCGGCCATTGCCGCGGAAACAGGGCTAAGCTATCGAGGGATTCACGATGGACCGGTCGCTGGAGTCTACCGACGGTCCCTAGCGCTTGTCAGCGGACGGTTCGCAATGCTCGATGACGGCCTTGGCTTCTGCCTTGTTCCTTGGGGCCCGGTCATTGAAAAACGCCTTGGCCAGGCGCTCAACGCAGTCGTGACGGGCGATCGAATTCATTGGACCGTCACCCGGCAGCTCGGGCGATCGATAGGAGGCTGAAGCCATCGAGCCTAAGACTCTGGCCTCAGTCGAACCAGAGTCCGCCGCGAGCGCATCGCTCTGAAAAACATTGCGCAAGCCGCGAGAAGCTATTTGAGTGTTCTTACGGATTGATCACTACCAGTAGCGCGACCGCCCTCGTTTTTCCGCGATTGCGGATGACGTGCCGCGTATCTACCGCGTAGCGAGCGGTTTCTCCGTGCCGGACATACTGCGAGTGAGCGCCGCTTTCCACTTCGAGCATCCCGTGAAGCACGGTTAGGTGCTCCGTGGACCCGAGCGAGTGCGGTTCGGACTCGAGCGCACCGCCTGGCTCAATGGTCAGTTCGTACCACTCGAAGGAACCAGCCAGATCGAGCGGCCCGAGGATTCGCAACGTCGTCATCCCCTCGCTACCGTGCAGCGTTGGCGTCACGCGAGCGCTCATCACCGAGACGGCCGGAGCGATCGCGCCCTTGCTCGATAATATCTCCTCCATGCTGACGCGGAGCGCAATGGAGATGCGCCAGACCATGGCGACGGTCGGATTGGTCTTTTCGCGCTCGATTTGCGACAGCATCGATTTGGACACACCTGCAGCCTGAGCCAATGCGTCGAGGGAGAGCTTGCGCGCTTGGCGTAGGCGGTGGATCACTTGACCAACGCGGGGCGGCTGAGCGGCCCGAGAGGGGTTGCGCGCGGACGGATTGTTCATTATATTGAACTCTCGTACAACGGTTAAGACTCTATCACGGCGCCGCGCGGCACGGTGCGCCCATGTCGAAACCAGCTTCCCTTCCGGAGCTTCCGCACATGAACTCTGATTGCATCCTTGTCATCGGCGCCAACGGCCAGATTGGCTCGGAGCTCACCGAAAGATTGGCCGAGGTGTACGGGATCCAGAACGTGTTCGCGTCCGATATCGCGCTCGCCTCGCGCGTCGAGTATGCGCCGTACTTTCGGCTCGACGTCCTAGATACATTAGCGCTTGCCAAACTGGTGACGGACCTTCGGGTCACACAGATCTATCACCTTGCCGCGGTTCTCTCCGCCGCGGGCGAGCGTGACCCGCAGCGAGCATGGCACCTCAACATCACTGGCCTTTTCAATGTCCTCGAGACCGCGCGCCAGTTTGGCGTGCGCAAGGTGTTCTGGCCCAGCTCCATTGCGGCTTTTGGTCCCGGAACGCCGCACGAGCACACCCCTCAGTACTGCGTAATGGATCCCAACACAATCTACGGGATCAGCAAGCTCACCGGCGAGCGCTGGTGCGAGTACTACCACCGGAATCATGGCATCGACGTACGCAGCCTTCGTTACCCGGGCCTCATAAGCTACAAGACGCCGCCCGGAGGCGGCACAACCGATTACGCCGTTGAAATCTTCCACGCGGCGAAGGCGCGCGAAGAATACCGCTGCTTCGTCGGTCCCGATACGCGGGTGCCTATGATGTATATGCCCGACGCTCTGCGTGCGACGCTGGGTCTCATGGAGGCACCGGCAGACGTCATCAGGATTCGCTCGTCCTACAACGTCGCCGCGCTGAGCTTCTCGGTGAGCGAGCTCGTCGAGTCCATCCGTGATCAACTACCGGAATTTCGCGTGAGCTACAGACCGGACTTCCGTCAAGCTATTGCCGACGCGTGGCCTGCCACGATCGACGACTCCGCCGCCGTGTCGGACTGGGGCTGGCATGCCCGGTATGATCTTGACGCAATGACGGCCGACATGCTCGCGAAGGTTCGGCTTGTGAAAGCAGCGGCTTAGGTCAGACGCGACGGCTACCCGACTAGGGTCTGGGAATCGCGACGCCGTCCGACGCAACTGTCGCACTTGGAATTGGACGTTACAGTGGATGAGCAACCATCGGCTCGCGCGAACTGGGTCCGAGCGGGTCGACACCATGCCGGACTGCACCGATTTCACGCACACTCGGCTCCAGGACGAGGCGGAGGAAGGCCGCCAGTAGCCAAGGCGATTTCCGCAAAAGGCTGCTCGCGCGTCTATTATCAAGAGGCGGCTCGGGCGCCGTAAAAACGGAAGCGCCAAGTGCATGATTCGCCATTGAAAAGAAACATTGCCGGCCAGCCCGAGACGGCTTCGACCGAAGAGCGCGCCCTGGCGGTTGCGCGTCTTTTCGAGGATCACAACCGGGCGCTCATCAGCTTCCTTACCCTTCGCCTGCACAGTCGCCAGGACGCGAAGGAGGTCGCCCAAGAGGCTTATGTGCGGCTGCTCGAACTCGATCGGACCGGCGCCGTGAGCTTCATGCGCGCATACCTGTTCCGGATCGCGGCCAACCTGGCGGTGGATCGGGTTCGGCGGCAGATCGTACGGCGCAAAGCGGCGGAGGAGGAGCAACACTTCCTGGATGAGGCCGACGAGGCGGCGGCTCCTGAGCGCCAGTGCATCGCGCGAGAGGAGCTCGAGGAGATCGGGCGGCGCCTCGAGGGGCTACCGGCGAAGTGCCAACAGGCGTTTGTGATGCACGCGATGCTCGAGCGGCCGGTGAAGGAGATCGCTGAGGAGATGAAACTGACGGAACGCATGGTGCGCTACTACCTTGTTCGAGGGTTCGCGGTTTGCCGCGAGGTCCATGGCGAACGCAACGTGGTCGGGGAAGGGCAAGGCTCGTGAGGCTAACATCTTTGCTCACGCGGGAAGATCGTGCGCGCCTGGACATGGCCGCTGACTGGATGGTGCGGCTGCAAGCCGACGACCTCGGTGAAGACCAGCTCGCCGAATGGCTCGCTTGGTACGACAAGCCGGAGAATCGCGTCGCGTTCGATGAGATGCGTGGTGTGCAGGAGGATGTTCGGGCGATCGATGTCGCCGAGCGGACGGCGTTTGCTAGCAGGTATCTGCGCGAAGGAAAGGACAAGCGGCAGGGCGGTTTGCGGGGCTGGATTCCCGCCTTCGCGGGAGTGACGCGGAGGGCGTTCGCGAGCAAGTGGATTGCCGCGCACGCGGGAAAAACGGCGTTGGCGGGGACCGCCATGCTCGCAACTGTGATTGGCCTTGTTGCGTGGCAAGTGGGGTGGTTTGCGACGGAGGGGATTAATACGGTGTATCGGACGACGAGAGCGGATCACCGCGAGGTGAGACTTCCGGACAATTCGGTTGTGAAGCTTGGGGCCCAGTCGTCTCTCTCGATCAATTTCACAAGGGAAGCCCGCTACTTGGTTCTTGAAGGAGGCGAAGCGCTTTTCAGTGTCGAGCACGATCCGATGCGGCCTTTTGTCGTCCAAGCGGGCAGCGTTCGGATCAGGGCGGTGGGGACGCAATTCAACGTGCGCCGGGCCGAAGAGAGTACCTTCGTCACGGTGAAGGAAGGCATCGTCGAGGTTACGCAGGAGCGAATGCCGCCCAGGACAATTTCAGCGAGTATCGACACCGGTCGACGGCCGCCTTCCGAGGTTGTGCGCGTTGCAGCGGGAGAGCAGGCTCTCGCGGCTCAGGCCGACGCACCGCTCAAACTCACCGCCATCGCTCCCCAGACCGTGGCTACTTGGCAGGAAGGTCGCCTCGAGTTTGTGGATGAATCGCTGCGCACCGTCGTCGCGACCGTGAACCGTTATTCGGCACGTGAAATCGTCCTGACTGATCCGACGGCGTTGGGGCGGCTACGCTTCACGGGGATCGTCATGGAAAGTCGCATCGACGATTGGGTGAATGCGATCCAGGAAGTCTTTCCGCTCAAGGTGTCGACCGCCGGCAAGGGTACGATCCTGCTCAGTCCCACGAACCCGTAGTTTCTCTTTTGAGCGGGTCGTGCGTCTCGGAAGTGTCACAACAACACTTTTCGGGGAGCTCACGATGTCCATTCGCGACTTGGCGGCGCGCGGTAGATCGCTCGTTTGGTTGGTCGGATGGTTCCTGATGCTTCTAGGGACGGGAGCTTGGGCGCAAGATCCGAACCGACTCGTTGATTTCAATATTCCCGCGCAGGCGATGAGCACCGCGCTGGTTCAATTCGGCAAGCAGGCGGGGCTGCAGGTCGTTTCGTCGGAAGAGGATCTACGCGGAATCTCGGCGCGGGAGGTGAAGGGGAACTTTACCTTGCGCGCGGCGATCGACCGGCTCATCGAGGGAACGGGGCTGACCGCAACTTTCAACGGCGGCAATACCTTGGTTGTGAAGTCCGCAGTGGATCGGGGGAAGAAGACTGCTTCGAGCGATAGCGCAGCAGAAAAGACACTTCCGAATTCTGGCGACAAATCGGAGGTAGCAAAGATCGAACCAATCATCGTCACCGCTCAGAGGCGCCCCGAGCAATTAATCGACGTGCCGATCAGCATCGTTGCGATCGGCGCCGACGAGCTAAAGAAGCGCGAGGTTGTCAGCATTGATGATTTGCAGTTTGTCGTGCCTGGCATGGCCATCCAGAGCAGCGGCGCTTACGCGCGCCGGATAGAAATACGGGGCATCAGCAACACATTTGGCAACGGGTCCACGATTGGGATGTACCTCGACGAGGCGGACGTCACCACAGCTTTTTTTGGAAGCCAACTCGACCTCAACGCATACGATTTGGAGCGGGTTGAGGTTCTGCGTGGGCCGCAGGGTACGCTTTATGGCGAGGGTTCCGCGGGTGGGACGATTCGTTTCATCACCAAGAATCCGGACTTGAAGAACTTTGGGTTCGAATCGAATGTAGCGGCGATGTTCACGGAGCATGGCAAGCCGGGGCAGCGCGTCCAAGCCGTAGTCAATGTCCCGGTTATCGACGATGTTCTGGGATTCCGAATCGCGGGTACCTTCAATCGCGAGGGCGGCTGGATCGATCAACCGGCTGCCGACCGAAGAGATATCAACGGTCAGGATCTAACTGATGTGAGGATCAAGGGGCTGTGGAAGCCCGGGCCCCAACTAACGGTCGGCGCATTGGCGGAAATTCACCGCAATCATCGATCAACCAATACCGGCGAAGACACAAGCGGTAATTACACGCAGGTATTCAATCTCACCACCACGCCTTCTGTGGCGGACGATTTTGATATCTACAATCTCGCGCTGACATACGATTTCGACGCAGTTCGATTTCTGAGCACGACTACCTACCTTCGGCAAGAGATTGACACGAGGAATTTTGGTCTCCTACTGCCGCTTGCTCCGCCGCCGAATCCGCCACTTAATGATCTCCTCTCGCCCTTCTTGCAGACCGCAAACATTTTTACCGAAGAACTCCGACTGACGTCCACCGGCTCCGGGCCTTGGCAATGGACACTAGGAGGACTCTACCGAAAAGTGCGATCCGACACCGATCTGTCTCTGGCCGTCGGACCTTCCAGCTCGTTGCCATCTCCCTTTCAGATCACGTCCAACAACCAGTCCAAGTCTTGGTCGGTGTTCGGCGATTCGAGCTACAAGCTAACGGACCGGTTTACCGTCGGCGCAGGGGTTCGCTATTTTCGGGACGACGAGGACTCCACGACCACGCCCCCCTTGGCAATGCAAAGTGGAACATTCCACTCCACCGACCCGCGAGTCTACGCACAATACGAGCTGACAAAGGGAGCCAACCTCTATGCCAGCGCCGCGAAAGGATTCCGGAGCGGTGGATTCAACGGGTTGAGTCAACCACCTTTCGGGCCTGAAAGTGTATGGACCTATGAACTGGGCACGAAAACGCTCCTGCTGGATGGGCGTTTGCGCGCGGATCTAGCCGTCTTCTATAGCGACTATAAAAACTATCAAGTCGTCGGCGTAACCCCGCCTCCGACGCCAGCAAACATCACGAGCAATGCTGGTGACGCGTGGATCAAAGGAATCGAATGGAATCTGACGTGGCGCCCGGCGCCTAAGTGGAGTCTTAGCTTCAACGGCAACGTGCTGGACACCAGATTCTATAAGCTCAACGTGACGGACTCGAGTTATATCGTGGGCGATGGCCTCGATCTCGTCCCGAAATACGCCCTTACTTTGTCAGCACAGCGAGACTTCGATTGGAGCGGCAAACCTGGATTCATCCGTATCGATTACAGCCAACAGGGCCGTGAGACCTACCGGAACCGGAACATCGCGGGGCCTACTCCCTGGTTCTTCAGCGAATCGGATGTCATTCACATGCTGAATTTGAGCGCCGGCCTGGACTTAAGTCGCGACCTCACGCTCGGCGTTTTCGCTCGGAATCTGACTAATGATCGCGGTTACGCCGATCCATACAGCATACAAAACTTTGCATCTAGGCCCGCTCCGCGAACTTTCGGAATTGAATTCGCAGTGAGATTTGATTGATGACCATAAGAGACTTGTGACTCAGAGCAAGCTTGCCGTCGAGTTCGACGAGAACAAAATCGACGCGATCTTTGCCGATATTGACCAATGTCATCTGCCCGGTGCAGCGGTCGGTATTGCGATCGGCGGCAAACCGATTTATCGCAAGGGCTTCGGTCTGGCCAGCATGGAATTGCCGGTTCTCCTCTCACCGACAATTCGGCTGCGCATTCATTCCACCACGAAACATTTCACCGCGCTCGCTTACATGCTGTTGTGCGAGGAGGGGAAGGCGGGAATCGACGATCCGATCGGGAAATACTTGCCCGAATTGCACCCAGTGACGCATCAGGTCACGGCGCGGCAGCTGATGGGAAACATTGGCGGCTTGCGCGATGTACACGATATTTGTTGGCAGTTCAGCGGTACGGGGTTGCCGGTATCGACTGCCGACCTCCTCTCGCTCTACCGTACCATCGATGACGCAAATGCCGCACCCGGCACCGCATGGACCTATAACAACGGCGGCTGGCTGATGATGAGCGTCGCGATCGAGCGAATTACCGGCGAATCGCTTGACGATGTCTTGCGGCAACGCATCTTCGAGCCGGTCGGCATGCATGACACCAGGTTACGTCGCGTCGATAGCGACTTCGTACCCAACAGCGCCAGTATGCATATGACGAACCCTGCTGGCGGGTATGAAAAATCGTATCTCGGTGGGACTTTGACCGGCGAAGCCGGAATGGTTTCCACCGTTGATGACATGCTGCGCTGGCTCGCCCATATGGCTACACCGATCGTCGGTAGTTCGGCGACTTGGGAGACACTGAAGGCGCCGCAGAGGCTCATCAACGGCGCGTCGACGCACTATGGCCTAGGTCTTCAGAGCGATCGATACCGCGGTGTCGAGACTGTCTTTCACCCAGGTGGCGGGATGGGCTGCAATTCGCAGATGCTGAAGGTGCCGGAAGCATGCCTCGACATCGTAATCCTTGTGAACCGTGAAGACATATCTGGGATCTTGCTCGTTGACAAGGTCCTCGACGCATGCCTTCCGGACTTGGATCCGATCAAGACACCCGTCGCCCGACCGCTTGTGACAGGAATCTTCCGCTCCCCGACGACCGGCCGCGTCATACAGATGTTCGGCAAGCAAGGGCAGCAGATCGCCTCGATAGACGGCATGGACATGCCAGTCGAACCTGATGAGAACGGGGTGCTGTGGCCCGCAGGAATCTATCGCTACGCAAAGGTGGCAATCACGCTTGGGGGCGATTCGTCAGATCCGCTCTCGATTGGAGTCAACGATTTCGGCAATGTTGATGAACTGACTCGAGAAGTGCCGGCCGATGAAGTCGACGTGGCAATGATCGCCGGCCTCTATCGCTCGGATACGACTTACACCGAGGCAACGATCTCGGAGACCCACGAAGGCCCGCAGCTGAAGACGATTGGACGCTTTGGCTCGACGGTGTATCGACTCCGCTGCCTTTCAGAGGGTATTTGGCAAGCGAAGACGACGAGTGTGTTTTGGCGCGGAGGCATCCTGATGTTCGATCGCGATAGCCGAGCATTTCGCTTCTCCACATACCGAACGAGGGCGCTGACCTTCCATCGTGATGTTTGAGTTCCAATGGACGAGGGCTCGCAACTCTGCGTGAGTTGGGGCTGGAGCAGCTGCCAAGATACCGCATCTGCATTTCCTCTTTGTAAGCAATGTGACCCTATGTTCAGCGAAGCCTATCGACGGTACGTTCTAGGAACGTTGACTCTCGTTTACACGCTCAATTACATCGATCGCAATTTGATTATCCTACTGCTGGAGCCGATCAAGGAGGACTTGAACCTATCCGATACACAACTGGGATTTGTGACTGGCATTGCGTTCGGACTGTTCTACACCACTTTAGGACTGCCCATCGCGCGTTGGTCGGACCGTGGCAATCGGGTCACCGTAACTTCGTTAGCGATCGGGCTGTGGGGAATAACTGTAATGTCGTGTCTGTTTGTGGGAAATTTCATTCAGCTGGTATTCGCACGTATCGCCGCGGCCGTTGGAGAGGCGGGCTGCATGCCTCCGACGTACTCACTGATTGGCGACTACTTTCCTCAACCGGCACCGCGCGCCCGCGCGATGGCGATTTACGCGTTGGCCAGCCCGATGTCGTCGCTGGTCGCTTTTATTGTCGGGGGTTGGCTTAACGATCTCTATGGCTGGCGCCTCACGTTCTTCATCATGGGAATCCCTGCTTTGGTGCTGGCTGCCCTGGTGAAGATGACGATTGCCGAGCCGCGGGTACGTTCAATCGATGAGCGGACCGCGGGGCTACCGCCGCGTATGGCGGACGTGTTAAGCAACTTGTGGCGTCAACGATCGTCCCGGCATTTGAGCATTGCCTACATATTGCTTCTTACGATGGCCCTGGGTCTGGCGCCGTGGTATGCGGCCTTTATGATGCGCAGTCACAGCATGGGCACCAAGGATTTGGGTACTTGGCTGGGCTTGATTTTCGGCCTGGGCGGCATCTCAGGTACGCTGCTGGGCGGTTACGTGGCAGGACGCTGGTTCGCAGAAGACGAACGTGGCCAAGTGCGCCTAAGCGCAGCGACTATTGCGTCCCTGTTGCCATGCTTCATGTTATTTCTATTATTGCCGCAGCGGGAGCTGGCGCTGATCGCTCTGATGCCGTTGATGGTCGCATTCTGTTTCTTTCTTGGCCCGACGTATGCGTTGATGCAACGATTGGTTGTCAATCAAATGCGAGCGACGACTTTGGCCGTGGTGATGTTGCTCGCAAACCTCATTGGGATGGGCATCGGGCCGCAGGTGGTGGGGATTCTCAGTGACTCGCTGAGGCCCGCGATGGGAAATGATTCCTTGCGATACGCGATGCTGGCTATGTCTATGGTGGCTCCGTGGTCGGCCTATCACTTCTGGCAGGTCGGAAAAACGGTCAAGGAAGATCTAGCAACCGTTTCGTATTCAGGCGCGCGCCAAACATGAGGCACGTCGAATGCCGACGGCGTTGCGAGATCACGACATGCCATGAATTCAATCACGACTGTCCCCAACCCCGACCTCGCGATTGTCGAGGGAAACAAGAGTCGTTGGTCCCGCGCCGACCATCGTCGGCAGGGGTGGCACGGTCTGTATCGGCTTGCGCGGTACTCCACCAGCTTCCGCGCCGCCAACGTCCTGCCACTCGAAAAGCGGATGGAGCTGCGAATCGCCGACTTCGACACCGTCCGGCATTACACGTCAGTGCCTTGGTTTTCCGCCATGATCGTTATTCGAGGGCAATACATCTTATTCGAGCGCTATGCACCGGACTTCGGGGTGGATCGTCCTCACAGCATCCAGTCGATCACAAAAACGACGATGAATCTGATCGTCGGGCGCTTGGTCGAGCAGGGGGTCCTTGATCTGTCTGGCAAGGTCGGAGACTACGTTCCAGAGATCGGCAGCGGTTATCGCGAGGCTACGTTGCAGCAGGTCCTAAACATGGACGTCGTCAACGAGTATTCAGAGGAATTCTCCGACCCACGCGCCACCTATTACCGCCATGAAGAAGCCATGGGCTGGCGCCTTCCGCGCGATCCGCAACACGAGGAAACACAACGTCGGTTTATCGCAGAGATAGCAAGCCCTGATGTAACCAATCGTACCGGCTACGCTCAATACAAGGATGCCAATACGGATGTGCTCGGATGGGTGGTCGAGCGCGCGAGCGGCCGACAACTACGGTCATTTCTCATCGAGATCGTGGACGCGGCGGGTCTCGAAGGAGCCTTTCACATCACGACTGATCGCGAAGGAGTCCCGGCAATCGACGGCGGAGCCTGTCTAACGGCCCGCGACCTAGCGCGCTATTTTTCGCTGTTTGTTCGGCGTGGTCGCGGCGTTTCAGGTGAAGTGGTGGGCAGTGGGATATTTCTGGATCAGACCTTGTCATCCGGCGTGCCGATGCTGCCACCGTATGAAGAAATGCGATATAGCAACCACCTGATGGTCTCCGGCCGGTCATTGAGTCATGGAGGTTGGGGAGGCCAATATGCGGTCGCGCACGTCGATACCGGAACAATCGGAGTCTATTTCAGCGTCATTGAGAATCACCACGCGGACAATCGAGGTTACCTGGGTCCGATAATCCGTATGCTCCAGACGATCGTAGACATGGAACCAGACCAAGCGCCTAACACCTAGCGGCTCTTCAATGAAACTAACCCTCCTGAGCTTTTCTGTTGGCCGCGCCGCACTGGCGATTGGCTGCGCCTTTGCTGTGGGAGGAATCCTGACGCGGGAGACGATTGCGGCGGACCCGCCGCAAGTCGAGCAGGATGGGACGATCCATGTCCCTGCGTTTCTCCTTCCTTACTCGTCGTTCCTGGGCGAAGGGACACGTACCGCACTGCGAGAGCACCGCCTGGCCATCGATTGGGAAATAGCTACTAAAGCGTGCCCACCTATCAACGGGGCGGAGCAGCTCGCTATACCGGCGATTCGCAAGTGCCAGGCGGAGGCCTTCTACAAGACAATCTTCTATAAGAGAGTTCGCGACCGATATGACGTGACGGTGACGCCCCAACAGATCGGCGCGGTCTACACGGAGGTGTTTGCACCTGCGCACGGCGTCGGGCAGCACAATAGAGACCGTGTACTCGTGAACCTCCACGGCGGCGGATTTTCTGACGGAGCGCTCATGTTCAGTCATTTGGAGTCGATACCGATTGCGTCGGTCGGTAAAGTCAAGGTTGTCAGCATCGACTACCGTATGGCCCCCGGATACCGCTTTCCAGCGGCAGTGGAGGACGTGGTGGCTGTTTATCGCGAACTCCTCAAGACCTACGAACCGCAGAATATCGGTATTTACGGCTGCTCGTCCGGCGGCATACTGACCGCAGAAACCGTGGCATGGTTGCTGAGGGACGGTTTGCCTCTGCCTGGGGCTGTCGGTATGTTCTGCGCGGGGGGAAGCTATTACGCCGAAGGGGATGCAGGGCCATTCGTCGCAGCGCTGGGGGGGTATTCTCTAGCAAAGCTTTCAAATCCGCAGGAGCATCCGTATTTCGTCGACACGGTTGCTTCCGATCCGTGGGCCTTTCCAGTTCGATGGGAACATTTGATAGCGAGGTTCCCGCCGTCGCTGCTCATCACGTCGACGCGCGATCAGTCGATGAGCTCGGTGGTATACATGCACTCCCGCCTTGTTGCGCAAGGCGTGGATGCGGAGCTTCATGTATGGGAGGGTCTGGAGCACGGGTTTTTCTATGATCCGAGTCTCCCTCAGTCCAGTGAAGTCTACGATGTCACTGTCAAGTTTTTTGACCGGCATTTAGGAAAGCGGAGTGCAACAACGCAAACCCCCCTGTTCGCTTTCCTCGAACCGTTGCTCGGCACCGAGGTCGATCAATTTGTCGACGCCGATCGGGTTAATCCACCGGCGCTTTGTCAGGTGCTCTTCGTTGGTTCGTCCAGCATCGTGCAATGGAAGAGTCTTGCAAACGACGTGGCACCTCTCCGCGTGATCAATCGCGGATTTGGCGGCTCGCACATTGAACACGTGAACCGCTGGTTCGATCGGATCGTCGCACCCTATCGACCGAGCGCCATCGTTTTCTATGCAGGCGAAAACGATGTCGACGCCGGCAAATCTGTTGATAGAGTAATCGCAGACTTCGACATCTTTATGACGAAGAAGACTGCGGCGCTCGGGGGGACGCCGGTCTATTTCATTTCTCTCAAGCCCTCGAAGCTACGGTTTTGGCAGCTAGGAGTTCAGAGGCAGGTCAACGATGCAATCCGCTTGCGTGCCACTCAGCGGTCCGACTTGCACTACATCGATATCACTGCACCGATGCTGCAGGAGGGCAAGCCAAAGGATATCTTCCTCGCCGACAATCTGCACATGAAGCCCGAAGGCTACTCGATTTGGACGGCAGCGGTAAGAGCGGCTCTGTTACCAAATAGCGAAGGCGACCTGCAGATGTGCAATCGGACAAGACAGCACTAAACGGTCGCAGGGTCGCTCTGCATTCATTGAACTCGAGGGCGGCGAGCAGCACGAACCCGAACATCTCGCGAGGATTCTGGAATGCGCCGCGTCCATCCGTCTTATCCGCACCTTGTTCCGGAAAAGTGCTGTTCGAACGTCTTAGCAACGTATAGGCGTTATTGAGCCCGCGGGCCACGAAGTACGCGACGGCAAGGGTCGGTGCGGGCTTGGCCTCGATCTCGGGCGCCTCGAATGAAATGTACGGCGCGGACATGCGGTCGAACTACAAGGAGCCGTCGCTCGGCGGACTCGCGTTGGCGATGGTTAACTCCTAGACAGCGATTGCGGGTCATCGGCCAGTACCTATGCCACTCGGACAACCTCCTCCGATGGCGTTTTTTTGCCCGGCGTTCGCGCCGGGTTCTTCTTATTTTTCGCTTGGGTTCGGCACGTAGGCGGTCGGTCAAATGCAACACCCGGCTCGCGCTAGTTCAAGCGCGCTAGCGGGAGTCGAGCGAAATGGATCTTGCACGGAAGCAGAAAGACCCGTTCAGACACTTTATCGGGATCTCAATCGTCATCCTGGTTCATGTGCTGGTCATCTATGGGCTGATGACGGGGCTGGCGCGCAAGGCGGTCGAAGTGATCAAGAAGCCGCTTACGGCCACAATCGTCCAGGAGATCAAGGCGCCGCCATCGCCGCCACCTCCGCCCAAGAAGATAGAAATCCCGAAGACCCCGCCGCCGGCCCAGCAGCCCTATGTTCCGCCGCCGGACATACCAGTCCCCACGCCGCCATCGGAGCCCGTCATCGCGACCGTGACACCAACGCCGCCACCCGAGCCACCGGTGATCGCTCCGCCGCCGCCAGCCCCGCCGGCGCCGAAACCGGCGGTACGCCGCGGGATCGTGCCGATTTCACGCGTCAATCCCGAGTACCCCCAGGAAGCGATCCGCAGGGACGTTGCGTCGGGCAGAGTCGTTGCGCGACTGGATATCGACGAAAGGGGCAACGTCACCGACGTGAAAATCGTCGAAGCGAATCCGCCGCGCATATTCGACCTCGCGGTCGTCCGTGCGCTGTCGCGATGGAAGTTTCAGCCGGACGGGGAAAAGTACATCGGGGAGATCGAGATCAACTTCAGGTTGAACAGCTAGCAAGCTCGCGCGGGCCGGCACAAGTGACGACCTCGCGCCGCTGGAGTTGTTCGAAGCCAGAGGGTGACGCGTCCTTTTTTTCGGAGTGGATAGTGCAGGCTCATCTGCGTGGCAATGGTTCCGGAAACCACCATCTCAATCGTCTTAGCGTGTACGGGCCGAATTGAACGCTTGATACGGCAGCCCCACAAGGGCCAGGACCCCGGGGGAAAATTGACCGAAGGTTCCTCCTATTTGCCGGCCCCAGTAGGGCCGGTTTTCTTTTCCGATCGGCCCTCGCCAATAAGCGAATCTATCGTTATGCCGAAATCGCATGAGGGACCAGACGGCACCATGCAATGGGGTGACCGATATGGCAGCTTCGTTGCACGAGGAAGGGTGCACGGCATGAGTGGACCTGCGGACCGGGTTCCGCCGCCGTCGAAGGTTGATAGCCCATCGAGGACGCGACTGCGCGTTCGCATCAAGGCCCGTGTTGACGCAGATCCATCGGGCCTCGCTCACTTTCTCGCCGTTCTTGGCCAGTACGGTCAACGAGTCGAGGCTATGAAGTATCACCAAACTGGAGGGGCCAACCTGTTCGATGTCGAATTCATCTGCACCGGTAGCCCCGAAGATCTTCTCGGCCATCTGACCCGATTGCCGTGGGTGCATGAAGCATCCCTCCTCAAGCTTCTCATTCCACCCAAGCCTACCTCGGACGAGTACTGAGCTTGACCCACCCACATGAGCAGTCTGGAATCCGAAATCGATTCCGGTTTGGCGGTATGCGCTGCGATTGATCGACTAACGACCTTTCCGAGCCATGTACCTCAGTGTCTTCGACCTTTTCAAGATCGGCATCGGCCCATCCAGCTCGCACACCGTGGGCCCCATGCGTGCCGCACGCCGGTTCCTCGAGGGCCTGTCGCCTGCGATGCTTCTGACTATCGCCAGGGTCTCTGTCACCCTGTACGGATCACTCGCGCACACCGGCAAGGGGCACGGCACCGATGGCGCTGTGTGCCTCGGCTTGATGGGCGAAGTGGCCGACGAAGTCGACGTTGACACCATTCAATCGAAACTTCAGGCGCTTCGTCATTACGAATCCCTTCTTGCGCTCGGCCAGTACCCGATCCACTTCGTGTGCGAGCGCGACATCGTCTTTAACCGATCAGAAACGCTGCCGGGTCATCCGAATGCTATGCGCTTCGAAGCCTTTGCGCCTGACGGAGCGCGGATGGCAAGTCGGATCTTCTACTCAGTTGGTGGAGGCTTTGTTGTCGATACGGCGGAACTCGGGGCTGGCTCGCCGGAGCAAGAGATCGGTGTGGTTCCATATCCCTTCCGTTCGATGGCGGACCTGCTTCGTACGGCGCCACGCGAAGGTTTGCGCTTGGCGGATCTCCTTTGGCGGAACGAGGAGGCGCTGCGCCCACGCAACGAGATCGACCGCTTCCTTGACACAGTAATCGAGGCGATGTCTGCATGCATTGACCGCGGCCTCGCCGCGGAAGGCACCCTTCCAGGAGCGCTTCGCGTACCACGACGAGCTAAGGCCCTTGCCGCATCTCTGGAGGGCGGGCGTCCGCACGCCTTTCCCGAACCCGGCATCGCATGGCTCAACGCGTACGCGATTGCTGTCAACGAAGAAAACGCCGCCGGCGGCCGGGTCGTAACGGCCCCGACCAACGGTGCCGCCGGTGTAGTCCCCGCGGTCCTGCGCTACTACCTCAACTTTCGCGGCGGGACGCGCAAGGGGGCGCACGAGTTTCTCATCGTGGCGTCTGCCATCGGCGCGCTGTGCAAGATGAACGCCTCGATCTCCGGGGCCGAAGTCGGCTGCCAGGGCGAAGTCGGCACGGCCGCGGCGATGGCCGCCGCTGGATTGGCGTCGGCGTTGGGTGCTACCAACGCGCAGGTCGAGAACGCGGCAGAGATTGCGCTCGAACATCATCTCGGCATGACCTGCGATCCGATCGGCGGCCTGGTGCAGATTCCGTGCATCGAACGTAACGCGATGGGCGCAATGAAAGCGGTCAACGCTACCGCGCTCGCGATGTCCTCCGCTGGCGAGCACATGGTTTCGCTCGACTCCGCGATCGAAACGATGAAGCGTACTGGCGCCGACATGCAGACGAAGTACAAGGAGACGTCGCTCGGTGGGCTCGCGATAGCCCGCGTGAATTGCTGACGCTTGGTTGAATTCTCGCCGTGTGCTACGCCTGACCGCGCTCTGCTCAGTCGCGGTCGGTTCCTCGCAGCCAGTCTCCCCTCCAGACTACGCGCATTACGGTGGTGATCGGCTCGGCGGGAACAAGCCCAGTCGACGTCGACGCGACCGGCGCAACAACCGCGCAGCGGAGGGAGAGGGGAACGATGTCGACCGGTGTGCTTGTCAGCCAGATCGTCATCGTTCTCGGCGTTGCCACGCTTGGTGTTTGGTTCGGGACCCAGTGGACGGCCGCGCAGCTCGGCTATCAGCCCCAGCTCGGCATGGCCTGGATCACTCCGTTTGGCGCACCGATCTACTACCCCTGGCGGCTGTTTCAATGGTGGTACTTCTACAACGCGTATGCGCCTGAAGTCTTCGCGCGCGGCGGCGCCATTGCCGCTTCGAGCGGGCTCGTTAGCGCCGGCGCGGCCATCGCTGCCTCGGTGTGGCGCGCCCGGCAATCCAGACTCGTGACGACCTATGGCTCGGCGCGCTGGGCCTCGCGCGACGAGATCGATCGCGCCGAATTGCTGTATTCCGCCGGTGTGTTCCTCGGCTGCTGCGGTACCGATTACCTCCGACACGACGGGCCCGAGCACGTGATGGCCTTTGCCCCTACCCGTTCCGGCAAAGGCGTCGGGCTCGTCGTGCCTTCTTTGCTGTCCTGGCCCGGTTCAGCGGTGATCCACGACATCAAGGGCGAGAACTGGCAGCTCACCGCCGGCTGGCGCGCGCGTTTCTCGCATTGCCTGCTCTTCAATCCGACCGATGCGCGCTCGGCGCCCTACAACCCTCTGCTCGAAGTCCGCCGCGGTGCGCACGAGGTACGCGACGTGCAGAACATCGCCGACATCCTGGTCGACCCGGAAGGAGCGCTTGAGCGCCGCAACCACTGGGAGAAAACGAGCCACGCCCTGCTCGTCGGCGCCATCCTGCACGTCCTTTACGCCGATCCCGACAAGACCCTGCGCGGGGTCGCGAATTTTCTGTCGGATCCGGCGCATCCGTTCGAGCAAACGCTGTACTCGATGATGACCACGTCGCACCTCGCGGAGGGACCGCATCCGGTCGTAGCCTCCGCAGCCCGCGAGGTCCTGAACAAGAGCGACAACGAACGCTCGGGTGTGCTCTCCACCGCGATGAGCTTTCTGGGGCTCTATCGTGACCCTACAGTCGCCGCCGTAACGTCGCGCTGCGACTGGCGTATTGCCGACCTCATCGACTGCGATCATCCCGTGTCACTGTATTTGGTCGTGCCACCGTCGGACATCAGTCGGACGAAGCCGCTGATCCGGCTGCTACTCAATCAGATCGGCCGCCGGCTGACGGAATCGCTCGATGGCTCGGATGGCATCGCCCGCCGCCAGCGTCTGCTCCTGATGCTCGATGAATTCCCCGCGTTGGGGCGGCTCGACTTCTTCGAAAGTGCGCTGGCGTTCATGGCGGGCTATGGCCTGCGCGCATTTCTGATCGCCCAATCGCTCAATCAGATCGACAAGGCGTACGGACCGAACCATTCCATCCTCGACAACTGCCACGTTCGCGTCGCCTTCGCGACCAACGACGAGCGCACGGCGAAGCGCATCTCCGACGCGCTGGGCACCGCGACCGAGCTTCGCGCCCAGCGCAACTACGCCGGGCATCGTCTCGCCCCCTGGTTGGGGCACCTCATGGTGTCGCGCCAGGAGACGGCGCGGCCGCTCCTCACGCCCGGCGAAGTCATGCAGCTCCCGCCGGACGACGAGATCGTCATGGTCTCCGGGCACGCGCCGATCCGAGCGAGCAAGCTTCGCTATCACCGCGACCGCAATTTCACGTCCCGCGTATTGCCGCCGCCGGAACTCGCCCAGGACGGTTACCGCGATCGGCCCCCATCGCGCCCCGACGACTGGAGCGCATTGCCGCCTTTGAGCGCGCAACGGCAACCGGCGCACGAACCGTTCGCTGATTTTGCAAGCGCCCCCACCGACGGCGGCTTGGAACGCCGGCCGGAGTTGGACGACACCGCGACGGCAACGCACCCCGACGCGGAGAACGACGACCTCGCCGTTCTCGACGATCGCGACGACTTCGACGCGGAAGACGTGCCCCGGTCCCGCCCGGATCCGCGCCTGCAGCGTTCCGCTCGCTTGGCGGCGCTCGACCCCAACGACAGCATTCCGCTGTGAGTCGTACGCGCCTCAACATCTTCCTCGAGCACGAGCACGCCAAGCGGCTCGACGAGCTCGCGACCATGAAGGGTCTCTCCAAGTCCTCGATCGTGGCGGCTGCCCTGGCTTCTTTTCTGTCGCCCGACGGCGGCGATCGGCGCGAGGCGGCGATCGCGAAGCGGCTCGATCGGTTGACACAACAGTTCGATCACCTCGAACGCGACCAGACGATCCTCGTCGAGACGGTGGCGCTCTTCGTGCGCTACTACCTGACCGTCACGCTTCCTGTCCCGGAGGCGCACCAGGAGGCTGCCCGCGCCCAGGGTCGCGCCCGCTTCGAGCAATTCGTCCAGCAGCTCGCCCGCCACCTGCAGCGGGGCAAGAGCCTAGTCAAGGAAGTCCATGACGAGGTCTTTCCTGAGGAGAGCCGATTCTTCGGCCACGCCGAGAGCGCCTCTGCGGAAGCGACGGAGCCTGCGGCGTGATGCTATCGCTCCTCGCCGGTGACAGCGCGGCGCTCACCGCGGTGGATCGACGCGCGCGCATGCTGCGCACCGCCATGGGTCCGGCCATCGCCGCCGCGCTGGAAGACCCCGAGGTCGTCGAGATCCTCCTCAATCCCGACGGATCGCTGTGGCTCGATCGTCTCGGCACGGGCCGTGCGCCCTCCGGCCTCTCGCTCTCTTCCTCCGATGCGGAACGCATCATCCGACTCGTCGCCGCCCACGTTCGGGCGGAGGTGCATGCAGGCGCACCGATCCTCTCCGCCGAGCTGCCGGAGACCGGGGAGCGCTTCGAAGGCGTCCTGCCGCCGGTGGTCCGTGCGCCGGCGTTCGCTATCCGCAAGCGCGCGGTTTCGGTCATCGGCTTGCCCACCTACGTCACTGAGGGCGTCATGACCGCAGCGCAAGCGGTGTTTCTCCGCGACGCAGTGCGGGAGCGGCGGAACATCTTGATCGCCGGCGGCACTAGCACCGGCAAGACCACACTCGCCAATGCGCTGCTGAAGGAAATCGCCGCGACCGGCGATCGCGTGATCATCCTCGAAGACACGGTCGAGCTGCAATGTCTCGCCGACGATCACGTCCCATTGCGCACGCATCGTGGCGTTGTCTCTCTCGCCGAGCTGGTGCGCTCGACCCTGCGGCTTCGTCCCGATCGCGTGGTGGTAGGCGAGGTGCGGGGCGGCGAAGCCCTCGACTTGCTCAAGGCCTGGGGCACCGGACATCCCGGCGGCATCGCCACCATTCACGCCGGCTCAGCGCAAGGGGCGCTTGCCCGGTTGGAGCAGCTGCTCCTCGAAGTCGTAGTCACCGTGCCGCGCCCGCTGATTGCCGAGGCGGTCAACGTCATCGTCTACATCGCCGGCCGCGGTCGCGCCCGGCGCGTCGAAGAGATCGTCCGCATCGTCGGGCTCGACGGCGAAGCCTACCGGCTCGAGCCCATCTGCCACTCATCAGGGGAATCGCAATGACACGAATCCGCCTTTACGGCAATCCGCACAGCCTGATCTCCGTATTTCTTGTTCTGTTGCTCTACGGCGCGTTCGGCAGCCTCGCTTGGGCCGCAGGTTCGAACATGCCGTGGGAGGCACCGCTGCAGTCGATCCTCGATTCAGTGCAGGGACCGGTGGCGCGCATCGTCGCGGTGATCGTCATCATCGTGACCGGTTTGTCGCTCGCCTTCGGCGATACGAGCGGTGGCTTTCGGCGCCTGATCCAGATCGTGTTCGGGTTGTCGATCGCGTTTGCCGCCTCGTCCTTCTTCCTCACCTTCTTCAGCTTTGCCGGCGGCGCGGTGGTGGCGTGATCGAGGGCTTCGAAGTGCCGCTGCACCGCTCGCTGACGGAGGCGATCCTCCTCGGTGGCGCGCCGCGGACGATCGCGATCGCCAACGGCACGCTCGCGGCCGCGGTGGGCCTGGGCTTGCGCATGTGGATTCCCGGGCTTCTCCTCTGGCTCGTGGGCCATGGTCTCGCGGTATGGGGCGGCCGCGCCGATCCGCAGTTCGTCCCGGTGCTGGCGCGTCACCTCAAGCACCGCGTGCTCCTCGACGCCTAACGGCCGTGCTCGCGCTCGCCGAATATCGTCGCCGCCCGGCGCTTCTCGCCGATTGGCTGCCCTGGGCGGGGCTCGTCGCGCCCGGCGTGGTGCTGAACAAGGACGGTTCGTTCCAGCGTACAGCACGGTTTCGCGGACCGGACCTGGACAGCGCCACCGAGAGCGAGCTCGTCGCGACCGCGGCGCGGCTCAACAACGCGCTGCGCCGCTTCGAGACCGGCTGGGCAATCTTCGTGGAAGCGCAGCGCGCGCCGGCTGCCGCGTATCCGCGCTCCAGCTTCCCGGAAGGCTTGTCGTGGTTGGTCGACGAGGAACGCCGGGCGGCGTTCGAGGCGGCGGGGAGCCACTTCGAGAGTCTCTACTACATCACGGTGCTGTGCCTCCCGCCGGCGCAATCGCAGGCACGCGCCACACGGGTGATGCTGGAAACGCCCACGCGCGAGCGCGTGGATTGGAGCGAGCACCTGGCGGCTTTCAGTGGCGAGACGGAACGCTTCCGGGGACTCCTCGAAGGCGTAGTCAACGAGATCGGCTGGCTCGACGATCCCCAGACGCTGAGCTATCTGCATGCGACGGTCTCCACGCGGCCGCATGCGGTCGGCGTTCCCGAGACGCCGTTTCACCTCGATGCGCTGCTCGCCGACGAGGCGCTGAGTGGCGGACTCAAGCCGGTGTTGGGCGAGGAACACCTGCGCGTGATCTCGGTGCGCGGTTTTCCGACGTCCACGTGGCCAGGACTCCTCGACGACTTGAATCGGCTTGGGTTTGCCTACCGCTGGATGACCCGATTCCTGTTCCTGAGCAAGTCCGACGCGACCGGGGAACTCACCCGGCTTCGCCGGCAGTGGTTCGCCAAACGCAAGGGCGTTGTCGCGCTGCTGCGCGAGACCATCTTCCAGCAGGAGATACCGCTGGTCGATTCGGATGCCGCCAACAAATCCGCGGACGCCGATGCGGCACTGCAGGAGCTGGGTAGTGACGAGGTTGCCTTCGGCTACGTTACCGCAACCGTCACGGTGATGGATCCCGATCCTACCGCGGCGGAGCAGAAGCAACGCGCCGTCGAACGCGCGATCCAGGGCCGCGGTTTCGTCACCATCGCCGAGACGTTGAACAGCGTCGATGCGTGGCTCTCCTCGCTTCCCGGGCACGTGTACGCCAACGTACGGCAACCGATCGTCTCGACCTTGAACCTCGCCCATCTGATGCCGTTGTCCGCGGTCTGGGCCGGGCCCGATCGCAACAAATACCTCGACGGTCCGCCGCTGGTCGTGACGCGCACTGACGGCGCGACACCCTTTCGCCTGGTCACTCACGTGGGCGACGTCGGCCACACCCTGGTGGTCGGACCCACGGGCGTCGGCAAGTCGGTGCTGCTCGCTACCCTCGTCCTGCAGTTTCGCCGCTATGCGAACTCGCGCGTGTTCGTCTTCGACAAGGGTCACTCCGCACGCGCGACGATCCTGGGTCTCGGCGGCGAGCACTACGACCTCGGCCGCGACGGTTCGATCGCCTTTCAGCCGCTCGCGCGCATCGACGAGGAGGGCATACGTGCGTGGGCCGCGGAGTGGATTGCCAATCTTCTCGTTCATGAAGGGGTCGATACGACCCCGGAAGTGAAGGGCTCGGTGTGGTCGGCGCTGGGGAGCCTCGCCTCCGCGCCCATCGAGCAGCGCACGCTGACCGGTCTGTCGGTACTGCTGCAATCGAATCATCTGCGCCAGGCATTGCAACCGTACGTGCTGGGCGGGGCCTGCGGCCGACTTCTCGACGCCGATCACGATCGGCTAGGCGAAGCCAGCGTCCAGGGGTTCGAGATGGAAGAACTCATGCACGGGCGCACTGCCGTGCTCCCGGTGCTGAGTTATCTCTTCCGGCGGCTCGAGGATCGATTCGACGGGCCGCCGGTTCTCCTCGTACTGGATGAAGCCTGGGTCTTCCTCGATGACCCGGCCTTCGCGGGGCGCATCCGCGAGTGGCTGAAGACTTTACGCAAGAAGAACGTCTCGGTGGTTTTCGCGACCCAGTCGCTCGCGGACGTGCAACGCTCGACCATCGCGCCCGCCATCATCGAGAGCTGCGCGAGCCGGATCTTTCTGCCCAACCCACAGGCGACCGAGCCGCAACTGCGCGCGATCTACGAAGGCTTCGGCCTCAATGACCGCCAGATTGCGATCATCGCCCAGGCGCAACCCAAGCGCGACTACTACTACCAGTCGCGGCTCGGCAACCGTCTCTTCGACTTGGGCTTAGGTCCGATCGCGCTGGCCTTCGCCGCCACGTCGACGCCGGAGGAGCAACGCGCGATCGATCGAGTGCTCGAAGCGGAGGAACCGAAAGGCTTTCCGGCCGCATGGCTCCGCCAACGCGGCCTCGACTGGGCCGCCGACCTCCTGCAACAACATCGAGATTCCGGAAAGGACCCCTCATGAAGCACCCCACCCTAGCTTCAGTGCTGTTCGCGCTCTCCCTTGTCGTGGCACTCCCCGCGAAGGCGATCATCGTTTTCGACCCCTCGAACTTCGTTGAGAACTCGCTCACCGCAGCGCGCAGCCTCGAGGAGATCAACAACCAGCTGCTGCAGCTCCAGAACGAAGCGCAGATGCTGGTGGACGACGCGCTCAACCTCACCAAGCTGCCGTTCAACATCCTGGCGCAGTTGCGCGCCACGCTCGCCACGACGTCGGCCCTCATCGCGCAGGCGCAGGGTGTTGCTTATCAACTCCAACAAGCGCAGTTCCAGTTCGCGCGCTTCTACCCGGCTGCCTACGGACCGGGGGCGAGCGGTCAATTCATGGCCGCCGACGCGCTGCAGCGCTGGTTCCATTCGCTCGAAGCCTTGCAGACGACGATTAGCATGCAGGCGCAGGCGGCGCAGAACCTAAGCAGCGATGAAGATTCGCTCTCGCAGCTCGTGCAGCAGAGCCAGCGTGCCGTCGGCGCCCTGCAGACGGCGCAGGCGAGCAATCAGCTCCTGGCGCTCCACGCCCGGCAGATGATCCAGGACCAGCAGTTGCGCTTGACCCAGGATCGCAGCGCCGCGCTGGAACAAGCGCGCGCGGTGGCGGCGGAGGCGCGCTCGCGCGAGGTGCGCCGCCGCTTCGTCGGTATCGCTACGCAATACACGCCCCAGTCGATCAACTTCTACGGATTCTGACGATGACACACACAGGATCGCTCTCTTCGGCAATGAAGATCGGAATGACCGTCGGCGCGCTTGCCTTGGTGCTTACTGGATGCGAACCGCGGTCGAACGACGACACGCCGGAATCGCTCGCCCGCGATCCCGACCGGGTGAAGAATCTCCTGCGCGAATGTCGCGACGACCCCTCGCGCGCCGAAGACAAGCGCTGTCGCGCGGCCAGCGAAGCGTGGCGCCGGCGCTTCTTCGGCAACGAGAAGCGCGAAGAAGAGCCGGCGACGCCGACCAAATCGCCAACAGCGGTGCCCGAGGACGTTGACGCATCTGCTGCGACCCGCATCGATCCGACGCCCTGGATGGCCGGCTCATGAACGATCTGGGCGTCATCGATCACTTCCTCAACGTTTTCTCGTCCTACATCGATTCGGGGTTCGGGCTGCTTAAGCCCGAAGTTGGATTCCTTACCGCGACGCTAGTCGTGATCGACATGACGCTCGCAGGACTGTTCTGGGCGATGGGCAGCACGGAGGATGTCATCACGAAACTCATCAAGAAGACGCTCTACGTTGGTGCCTTCGCTTTCATCATCACCAATTTCAACGCCCTCTCGAGCATCCTATTCCGCTCGTTTGCCGGTCTTGGATTGGTCGCTACCAGCGGGACGCTCACGCCCGCGCAGTTCCTCCAGCCTGGCCGTATCGCCGGTGTCGGTGTAGACGCCGGCCGACCGATCCTCACCCAGATCGGAGATCTCACTGGCTTCCCCGGCGTGTTCCTGAACCTGGACAGTGTGGTCGTGCTGTTCCTCGCCTGGCTCATCGTGATCGTGAGTTTCTTCGTGCTCGCGGTGCAGCTTTTCGTGACGCTGATCGAATTCAAGCTCACCACGCTCGCCGGGTTCGTGCTCGTTCCCTTCGCGCTTTGGCACCGCACCGCGTTTCTCGCGGAGCGGGTGCTGGGCAACGTTGTCTCCGCGGGCATTAAGGTCCTTGTGCTCGCCGTCATCGTCGGCATTGGAACTACGATCTTCGGCGAGTTTCGCGCGCCCGCCGGCACCGAGCCCTCGCTTGATCAGGCGCTCGCTGTGATGCTCGCCTCCCTCGCATTGCTCGGCCTCGGCATCTTCGGCCCCGGCATCGCGACGGGACTGGTGAGCGGGGCGCCGCAGCTCGGTGCCGGCGCAGCCGCTGGCACTGCGCTAGGTGCAGCCGGCCTTGCCGTTGCCGGAGGTGCAGCCGTCGTCGGCGGCGCGCGGCTTGCCGCGCGTGGTGGGAGCGGTGCCTTGCGATCGGCAACCACGCTCGCCGCCGGTGCACGGGAGGCTTATGCGGAAGGTAAGGCCGCGTCGAGCGCCAGCGGATGGCGTGCCACCGCTGCCGGCGTCGCGAACGTCGCCCGTAGTGGAGTCGAAGGCGTCGCTAGCCGATACAAAATAGCCGAGAGCGGTACGTTGCCAAGCGCGGGCGCCTCGGCGGTTGACGCAGGTCTGCGCACTTCGCGCGAGGGCGATGCTACGGGCGCTCCCGCGAGCGCACCGACCTGGGCGCAGCGGCTGCAGCGGCGGCAGCAACTCACTCAAGGTATCTCGACGTCCGCGCACGTGGTGCGCGCCTCCGATCACGGCGGCGGCGGTGCGGGTCCGCGCCTCGGCGACTCCGAGCGCGAGTAGTCATGATCTTTCGTCGGCCGCAGTTGCGCTATTCGGAAACGCCCATCCCGGTGACGCCCTATCAGGCCGCAGCCCAAGCCTGGGATGAGCGTATCGGCGGCGCCCGGGTGCAGGCCAAGAACTGGCGGTTGATGGCCTTCGGTTGCCTCGGACTGGCCTTGCTGACCTCCGGCGCCCTGGTGTGGCGTGCCGGCCAGTCGCTGGTCACGCCTTATGTGGTTGAAGTGGATAGCGGCGGCCAGGTCCGTGCGGTCGGCGAAGCCGCTACACCGTACCGACCCACCGACGCGCAGATCGGCTTTCATCTCGCTCACTTCATCAGCAACGTCCGCTCGCTGGCCATCGATCCGGTCATCGTGCGCCAGAGCTGGCTCGAAGCGTACGACTACAGCACCGACCAGGGTGCGACGACGTTGAACGAGTTCGCGCGCGCCAGCGACCCTTTCAACCGCATCGGGCAAGTCTCCATCGCGATCGAGATCACCAGCGTGGTTCGGGCGAGCGAGAGCTCGTTTCAAGTGCGCTGGATCGAGCGGAGCTACACCCATGGAGCACTCTCCGGCACCGAACGTTGGACCGCGATCCTGTCGATCGTGGTTCAGGCGCCACGCACCGAAGAGCGGCTGCGGCGCAATCCGCTCGGCATCTACGTCAACGGCTTGAGTTGGAGCAAGGAGCTTGGCTCCGCCACCGAAGGGAGGACACCATGAAGACCCGCTCTGTAATCGTCCTGCTTCTGCTCGCTCTCGGCGGGTGTGCTACGCACGGCAAGCCGCCACCCGAGATCGCGCTGGATGATGCGATCCGGGCTCAACCGCTCCCGGAGCCGCCGAAGGCCATCGAGGTCGTCACGGTCCCGCAGCCGTTGCCACTCCCGGGACAACTGCAGCCGTCGGACGTCGCACCGGCTCAACCGCCCGAGCCCTTGGATCCGCGCGAGCGCGTGGCAACGGCGAACGAGGAAGCGCGCGTCGCCCCAACGCGCGAAGGTTATCTCAATGCAATTCAGGTCTGGCCCTACGCCGAGGGGGCGCTCTATCAGGTCTACACGAGCCCCGGCCGCGTCACCGACATCATGCTGCAGGAGGGTGAAGAGCTCACCACGGTGTCGTCAGGGGACACCGTGCGCTGGATCGTGGGCGATACCACGAGTGCCAGCGGCGCCGCGCAGCGCGTACACGTGCTGGTGAAGCCGGTGCGCGCAAAGCTCAAGACCAATCTCGTGATCTCGACCAATCGGCGCGTGTATCTCATCGAGCTGACCGCGACCGACCAGACCTGGATGGCGTCAGTGTCCTGGGACTACCCGCACGACCGGTTCACGGCGCTCAAGAACCAGGCTCAACGGGCGGAGGCGGCGGCACCGGTTGCGCAAGGCATTCCGCTGGAGCGTCTAAGCTTTCGCTACGAGATCACCGGCGACACGCCGGCTTGGCGGCCGCTGCGCGCCTTCGACGACGGCGAGCACGTCTACATCCAGTTTCCGCCAGGCATAGCGCAGGGCGAGTTGCCGCCGGTGTTCGTGGTCGGCGTGACCGGCAGCGCAGAGCTGGTGAACTATCGCTATCGGGCTCCGTACTACATCGTCGATCGGCTCTTCGGCGCAGCGGAGCTGCGTCTGGGCGGCGACAAGGCGCAGGTCGTGCGCGTCAGCCGTACCGACGGTGTGAAGCGGGGCGGCGCTTCATGAGCGAACCGAAGGTCGATCCCGAGAGCTTGACACTGCGCGCGTCACCGCGGCCGGTGACGCGACTCAATCGCCGCACGTTGGCGGTGATTGTCGGGTGCGTTGTCGCTGCCATATTCGGGGTCACTTTGTGGTCGCTGCAGCCGAGTCGACGATTGCCGGGCGAACTGCCAGTGGAATTGCATAACGTCGATCGCATTTCGCGCGCCGAGGGTCTCGACCAGCTACCGCCGGATTACTCCAAGGTCGTACCGACCAAGCCGAGTTCGCAATCACCTGCGGCGCCCACCGTCCCGCTGCTCGGTCCTCCGCTGCCCGGCGATCTCGGTGGCCCGCTGCTCCGTGCCGAACGCCAGGCGCAATTCGGTTCGGCAGGTCCGAACGGCTCCGGGTCAGCGCTGCGCGCCGATCCGGCGGCCGATGCGGCCCGCGTCGAGCGCATCAATCGCCAGCGCGAAGCCGATGAAGCCGCCAAGGCGACCCTGTTCTTTGCTTCGAGCCGAAAGAGCGCTGCGACTCCGCAACGCGCCGCGTCCGAGGTGACGGCTGCACCGCCGGCGCTTGAAGCACAAGCGTCGAGCAACGTCGCAACGCCGGCGGCGAGCACGGCGGGCTCGCAGAACATGCAGGAACAGAAGCAGAGCTTCCTGGACCGCGCGACGAACGCCGCCACTCGCAGCACGCACGCGCTGCAGTTGCCGGCGTCGCCGTATCAGATCATGGCGGGCACGGTCATCCCTGCGGCGCTGATCACGGGCATCAACTCGGATCTTCCCGGGCAGGTCTTAGCCACGGTCACCGAAGGGGTCTACGACACCGCCACAGGGACCCATCTCCTCATCCCGCAAGGTTCGCGTCTTGTCGGGCAGTACGACAGCCAGGTTGCCTTCGGTCAGCGCCGCGTATTGCTGGTGTGGACACGGTTGCTGTTCCCGGACGCTTCGTCCATGGTCCTCGACCGCCTACCAGGGGTGGATGCGTCCGGCTTCGCCGGGCTCGACGACGACGTTGATTGGCACTGGCGGCAGCTTCTCGCCGGCGCGGCGCTCTCGACCTTGATCGGCGTCGGCGCCGAGCTGGCCGCACCCGATCGCAGCGCAGGGCAGGGACAGGTCATCGTTGCGGCGCGCCAGAGCGTGCAAGACACAGTCAATCAGGTCGGCCAGGAACTTACCCGCCGCAACCTCAACGTGCAGCCGACGCTGACGATTCGTCCGGGGTTTCCCGTGGGCGTCATCGTGAACAAGGACCTGGTGCTGCGCCCGTATCAGCCGCTCTTCTTCGAGCGGTCGTCGGGATAGATTCCAGGGAGCGTCACCATGAACCTGCAGGGCGTTAGCGAGATCTGTTTTGAGGAGGTTTACACGGTCCCCGCGGACCAGACCGTAAACCGTCTGTTTGCGCGGCTGCCTCACAGTACCCACTACGCCGGGACCTTGATTGAGGCTCTTGCCACGGGCTATCTGATTGCGGTCATCGAGTCGATCTGCATCCGCGAGATGCAACGACACATCGATCCGGCGGTCGAGACCGTCGTCGGTACCTCAGTCAACCTGGAGCATTGCGCGCCGACTCCCGCTGGCGCGCGGCTAACGCTGCGCGGCTGGACCGAACAGATCGGCGATCGCGACGCGATCTTCCGTGTGCAGGTCCACGATGAGCACGACGTCGTCTGCGAAGGAACGCTGAAGTTCGTAGCGGTACGCCGCGACTGCATCACGCGGCGAATCCTGCTGAAGGGTGGCTCGCGCCAAGCTGCCCGCGAGGACGCACCCGGATCGGCTGCATAGGTACAGTTTTCGCGAGGATCTGAGACCCTTTCTTTTCTGTTTCCCCTTCAGGTGCACGTGGGAACGTGGGCACACGCAGGACCCTCCTGCTCCTCGATCAGGAATTTGATCTGATGCGGCGGCGCTGGGGATGACGTACTACCTAGCCTACTGAGTAGTGGGTAAAAATCTCGAGTACAGCGAGGGTTACTCAAAGCTCTGCGAACACGAGTTCTTGCTGCTCAAGCGGTGGTGATGGCCTCACCACCCGAGCGCCATGTGAGATCGGTCGGATCAGCGTGTGTTTGGCAACTTCCGCGAGAACTTCATCGGAACGGACTCGGTTCCGTAACCAACGCTCCCTCCACCAAGCCACGATCCCTGCGCTCGCGGTTGGACTATCGTCCATAGAAAACAGATATTCCGGTTCTGCATCGATGCCTAGGAGGTAGTCGCGCAAGTTCCTTATGAGGCTCACCGCGTAAACCACACGTTGACGATGGTGGCGCAGGAACCTATCCGACGGTAGACCGAGTACATCGAGCCCTTGGCGTATCTTTCGGAGTTTCGGACTCACTCCCTCGCCGAAGATGCTGTTGACCCGTTGACCTCCGGCTGACTGCTGGGCAACCGCTACTAGTGCATCGACCGTCTCCTCGGAGAACTGTGAGGTCCCATACGCTTCGGACTGACCGAGTTCCTCATAGCGAATCGCTTGCTCAGCCGAGCCACCCAGCCGATCGCAGGGAATCTTTATCCGGTTGTATTGGCTTGACCCGGACCCGTAGAGCGATGTTGTTCCCAGGACCACAAGCGTTGGCGTGCGGACAATCGTATGGCCCGCCATGCCGGATGCGATCTCGCTCTCGGCGCTCGCATATCGGCGTCGGTACTCCGCGACCACTTCCGGGCTCGCGGCAAGCATCGCCACGAGTTTCCCACCCAAGATAGCGTTATAGGGTTGGATGGCGCCGCAGACCGTTATATCAGCAACTGCGATTCCGATTCGGTCGGCCTTAGTCTTCTTTACGATCTTCCGAATCGCGTCGCGACCTTCTCCTGTAGCCGCAAGTGCCGCAAGTTTTGCCCCTGTCGCTTTGCGTCCCAATCCCTTTCCAAGCGTGGTCCGCACTCGAAGCAAGGTTGCTAAGCCAAGTGCACGCTTGCTTCGGAATAGGTGAGTACGCGCCCTAGCGATCCAAAAGTCTCTGTCACGTAGAGCGGTCCGTGGTGCTTTGTGATCGCGTGAACGGCTATATCGATAGTGCAAAGCGCGTTGCGCTTGTGCCTCCTTAAGAAGGCGACGAATGAGCGCATCGGTCGGTTCTGAAAGATCGCGCGGTGTAAGAATGCCGTCTTCGCGCAAGTCATCGACGTAGATCTCATCAACTGCTCTATCAACGACTGTCACTAACCACCTCGCGATTTCATCCGTGGGATTTGCCCGGATCCATGGCAAGAATGGTTCCGCGTGCCAACCGATCCATTTGTCTCGCTCGCTGATTTGCATCACCGGACTGCCGAGCGCGCCTATGCCGACGATCGGATGAAACGGCGCCATCCGATCTCGCACCAGGAATGCCATCGTACGGCCTGGAATGGTCGTGTACTGATTTGTCCATGTGTGCCGGAAGTAGCGCCAGATGTCCATTAGGCGTAACCCTGTGAACGCACATGTTACGTCTTCCGAATTCACGAACTGGAGGTAGGGATCAACGACTTTAGCAAGGTCGCTCGCCCAATCATCTCCCATGGACTCACGAGCGCGCTGTAGAGCCTTCGCCAGTTCGCGACCGTCGCGCATGAGGCAGAAGACTGATGTGAACCGTTTGTTGAAGAGCCTTGGACGCTCCATCGAGCGCAAGAATTTCTGTACTGATTCCTTGCGGAGTTGGGCATCGCGCTTGAGGAGCTCTTGCCGACGAATCCGCGCCTTCTCAGCGCTAGGGTCGTCCGCTACCTGAAGTGGAGCGCACACCGTGACCCTGTTGGCGCGAACTCGGATTCGCCAACCTTGCATCGCCAAGTCTGCAAGTACGAGTCCGGCTGCGATGAGCAGCTGTCGCTCGGACAACCGCGATGACTCTATATGCTCGATGAACAGATCTCGCAGTTCTTCGATCGCTTGAGCGTGTTCATCGTCGTGCGGTGCACGCGCGAGCGAGCGCGCATGCGTGAGAAACGTGTCACGCGAAGCCCGGCTCTTCAGCGAGGGGCGGAATTCCGTCCAGCTAGCCGCGCTTGCCGTCATCACTTGTCGTTGAGGAATGCCGCCAAGGTGTTGCTCCAGTCTAGTCGATGCTGTGCAAGCGTCCGATCCTTTCGACTCGCGGCTGCCTCGCTCCGCGCCGCAGCGAGCAAGAGGAGTTCAACCTTTGCGCGCAATTGGCTGTCGCGTGGGTGGTCGCTATCGGCCAAAGGTTTATAAATTTCTCTGTAGAAAGGGTGGTCCGGATTGAGGACCAGCACCAATCGCTCTCCGTCATAGACATAGGTGAAGAAGGCGGTATCCTTCACTATGCTCTCCACAATCGCATACCGGCCTCGGTCTTCGTTCGTGCGGCGCCGCAGGACTGGATGCTGTCGCTCCAGATCCTTCATCACGACTTTCGCTGTCGGCCCCGGGTTGCTTGGGAGCGCTTTGAGGAGATGATCGCGGTCGTCCGCGATCCGTTCAGCTTCCGAGAATCGCTCGGTAGCCTTCACGGACATGTGCGCTTTACGTGCACGACCATTGAGCACCCTCGCGGTCGCTTCCAGGTCGGGTGTGAGTGCCTCGATAAGATGTGGCTGCGGACGAGCCTGCTGTTTGGTGTGCGTGATCCCGAACGCTTCGTCGAGCGCCGGATCGAATCGAATCTCGCATCGCCACCAGTCGTCGTAGTTTTCCCGATGCTTGCTCCCCATGAAGAACCAACCGTAGTCAACCTCCCGACCGGCTCTCACGATCGAGACTCCAGCGCCTTTCGAAAGTCCCATCCTGCGTTTCTCGTCATTTGAGAGCTTCGCCCAGTCGTGAACGGGAAGCTCGGAGAATCGGACCTGCACCCAGCCGGTCGTCGGCGAATCGACGTCGGTACGAATCTCGTAGCGCATCTCCTCGCCGAAGATCTGCGCTCCAACGATTCCCGCTCCTGAGTGAACATAGAGTGGATCGAAAGGGACAACCTTTTCGCCGTTAATCGTGACACGGAGGCCGTTCCACATAAAGTGCCGAAACCGCCGCCCAAGTTCGGAATGAAGCTTCCTCACAACGGTGGAGATGCGTCGGTTGTCGAGTCGATCACAACGGCTCCACAGGACCAGCGTGCCATTAACGCCGCTACACCATGACGGCACATTCTTGACGAGCTGCGGCCGCGGAACTTCGTGCATCTCGCGACGAGCGATCTCGTCGACATCCAGATACGACATGTAAACCGATTCGGCCGGTGCCTTAGTGCGCGCGGGCTTCGTGTCGAGCGACTGCCACGTATAGACGGTAACTCGGCGCGCTTGGCTCAGCGACGCGTTCGGCAAACCCATGCCGTATCTACCTAGCCCGCTACGATCTCCGAAGCGCGTGCTTCCACCAAAGCGTAGCGCTTGGCGCAGAGTGAATGGATCCATGCCGGTCCCGTTGTCGAGCACAGATACGTCGATGGCGCTTTCATCATCACCCGCTGCCGCGGTGACCGCTATTTCGATTCGCGTCGCCGCGGCCTGAATCGAATTATCGACGAGCTCCGAGATGGCGCTCGATGTGCCTTTGTAGCCAGAGTCGCGCGTCGCTTGGATGAACTTGTCGAGCGCGATGATGCTGCATTCCTGATTCAATTCCTGTGCAGGAGTCATGATTCGTTCCCCGGCGTCGTTGGTGTGTTGCGGTTTGCGTCGCTTCGTTTCGGTAGCAGTTTTCGAGTCATGGGTTGTAGCTCCGATTCCCGAGCTCGGCGGGTTCGAGCCGATTCGCGAATTCGCGGATGGCCTCGAGTTCCTCTTGAGTAAATAGCACTTGGCGATCGCGATAGCGGCGGCCCTGCGGAATCTTTCCATCCCTCCGCCAGCGCCACAGCGTTTGTCGGGTCACCCGCAACTCCTGCTGGACGTCGGCCGACGAGTAATACGTCGCCGTCCCGAGTGTTATCGGCATTCCGCTACGGTCACCCCGTTGCTCGTTGCATATCGTTATTCATCGGAATGTATCGTTACTCCAAGTTGCTTATAGACTCATGAAGTTACTTGTAGTTAAGACACGTAACACAGCGTTGCAGCATAATCCGATTCGGCAAGTGCGTCAAGCCGGGCAACCACTTCGGCCCAATAACGCAGGCTTAAATTGCCGCACATGAGCTTCGTATCTGGGCATATATGGAAGTGGATGCATGTGCATAGGGCACAGGCACCGAAACCCAGTGCTGCCATGCGCAGCTACGTAGCTGGAGATAATCATGACAAGCGATCGTTTTCTGAGCGAAATCGAGCGGCAGAAGAAGTATCTGGACCGCCTTCCTGGCAATTTCACCTTCCCGCTGTTCAACTCGAAGCAGGCCCTCGAATCACAGCGGCGCAACGGCTACCGCAACACCGCAGCCGCCGCCCGCGAGATCGTCGACAACGCGATCGAAGCGGGAGCCACGAGGATCGACATCCTGTTCGAGCGTCCCGCTAGGACAAAGGCGCATGAGCGCGCGGATTCCATCTCGGCCGTTGCGTGCATCGACGACGGTTCCGGCATGCTCCCGGCGATGGCGCGGTTCGCCCTGAGCTGGGGTGGCGGAACGCACTTCGATGATCCTGACTTCATCGGCAAATTCGGATTCGGATTGCCGAACGCGTCGATTAATCAGACGCGGCGGGTCGACGTCTACACGCGCACGAACCCGAACGACCCCTTTATCCGGGCATCGCTCGATGCCAATGAGGTCTCGGAGCATGGCGTGCAGAGCATCGGTGCGCCGGTCGAGGCCGAGTTGCCAGCGTTTGTACAGCGGTATCTGGCCGAAAACGGGCTCGCCCTCGATCACGGCACGGTGGTGGTCTGGGACAAGCCGGACCGGTTGACCTATCGCATGGCGTCGTCGCTCAAGGAGCATCTGGTCGACGACTTCGGCGCTGTCTACCGGTATCTGCTGCGGGATGAGGAAACCGGCAGAGAAATCGTGCTCAGGGTCGAAAAGGTGAAGGTCGAGCCTGTCGATCCGCTTTTTCTCGACACGCGCGGCCGGTACTTCTTGCCACCCGAGCAAGGTGGCGCGCAACTGATCCTCGATCGCTCGATCCCGGTGAAGTATTACCGCGACCCCGACACCGGTGCGATGCACGCGGCGAAGATGCAAGACAAGGACGAGATCAACCAAGACGATCCGAATCTCGTCGCGATCGGACCGATCCACGTCAAGGTGGCACGCTTCCCGGTCGGATTCGCCGAGTACAAGGGCAAGCGCAAGGGCGAGACCACCGACGCTCACCGCCGGTTCGAGATCCGGAAGTCTCGCCGCGGTATGTCGTTTGTGCGCGCCGGGCGGGAGATCGAAACGATCGACGTGTTCCCGCGCTCAATGCGCGACGTCGCCAGCGGGCTCGGCCACTGGCCCCTGCTGCAAGGGTATGCATACCACTGGGGCATCGAAGTGAAGTTCGATCCGTCGCTCGACGAAATCTTCGGCATCACCAACGACAAGCAGACCGTGCGGCCCATCGAGGACTTCTGGCGCATTCTGGCCGAGGACGAAATCGATACGCTCCTACACAGGGAGAACCAGTGGCAGGCCGATGAGCGCGAGAAGAAGAAACCCAAGGCGGAGCCGTCGGTCACGCCGTCACCGGCCGAAACGGCGGCGTCTGCAGCGGACATGGCGCTCGGCAAGAAGACGCGGGTGCCGGACGCGCTAAAGGATGACGCCAAGGCCAAGATGGAGGCCGAAGCACACGCGCGCGTGGGGGTCACGGAAAAGTCGATGGAGGAAGCCGTCGCGGCAATCGAGAAGGAGGGGAAGCACCGACCGTATCGGATCGGCTACTTCGATGACCCGAACGGACCGTTCTACGAACCGGTGTGGGTCGGCGCGCAGCTCGTGGTGCGAATCAACCGCCAGCATCCTTTCTACGAGAGCCTCTACGGCGAAATCCTGGCATTGCCCGGTGGGACGCGCGCCAAGGAGGCGGTCGACGTGCTGCTGATCGCGCTCGGCCGTGCCGAACTGCAGGTCGATGATGGTGACGCCAAGATCTGGTACGAGACCCAACGGATCGAGGTGTGGAGCCGGTTCCTCGCCCGGGCGCTCAAGGCCTTGGCTCAGTCGCTGCGCCCCGACGACGAGCACAACGGCGAGGGCGTTTCCGAAGAGGCCCCCGGCGCCAAGGACACCGCCGAAAGCGTGACGTAAGCCGGACCGGCGGGCCGACCGCATCTGTCGGTCCGCCGTCCTTTGTGGTATTGTTTCGCACTCGAAGGCAGTGCAGGTGCGGCCAAGCGCCGCCATGCCCCCAAGCGCTGCATCGGCCTTCAGTCTTGAATGTCGATGTAGCCGCTATGGAGGAAGTCCATGTGCACTGCTGTCCCCACGTCGCATCCTGACCTCAGCGGCCTGCTTGAGCAGTTTCTCGCAGGCGATGAGCGTGCGCGCGATCAGTTCCCGCGCGCGGCACGGCCGTATCTCCTCAAGGTCGCCCGCCGGCTTGCTCCAGAGCTACCGGACGAAATCCAGCAGGAGGCCGTCAATCAATCGTTGCTCAATCTGACACTGCAGAAGCCGAGCAACTACAACCCGATACGCGGCACCGCCAAGACCTTCCTGAAGTTCATGTTGACGAGCGCGCTCAGGCAAGTGCGTGCGAGTTACACGCCCCCGGGTCGGATGACACGACTGCGCGGGCGGAAGGACTCGAAGTCCGAGGCGTCAGTGGCGGTGTCGTACGTCAGTTCGCTCGACGACATCAACGAAGCCGACATGCCGGCGATCGACGGCGGCATCACCGCCGCGGAAGCCCGGCACGATGTCCTGGCGATCCTGCGCTACGCTCCGGCGCACGTCGCCACCACCCTCGATCGTGTGTACCTGCAGGAGCACGTGCTGAACGACGTTGCGGCTGAACTCGGACTCAGCCGGTATACGCTGAGCCGCCAGGTCAATGAATTCACCCGGGGTGTTCGCGCTACAAGGCGGGTGAGACGTGCCCTGCCGCCAGACAATAGACCACCGTCGCCATAAGAGGCGAGACGGCCCGCCTTAGGCGAGCTCTTGGCGTCATTGTACAAGCGTTAGCACGAGGGGAGTGAAGGAATGAGCATCGTGAGATCGTTTTGCGTCGGCAACGGCGACATGTTTTGCATCAATCACGGCAGCGACAGCTTCACTATTATCGATTGTTGCCTGAGCGATGGAGATGCAGACGGCATTCTGGCAGTACTGAAGGCATATAGAAGCAAGAAGGCAATAGCGCGCTTTATCTCAACTCATCCGGATGACGATCACATCCGCGGAATCGAATTACTCAAAGCACAACAACTTACTATAGAAAATTTTTACTGCGTAGACAATTCTGCGATGAGGGAAGACGAAACCGGCAGCTTTAAGGCCTACTGCACGCTCCGAGACGACGCTAAGACGTTCCATCTTAGTAAAGGTTGTTCTCGCAAGTGGCTCAACGAAGGTGACAGCGAGCGTGGGCAAGCAGGAATTACTATTCTCTGGCCCGACGTCAACAATGCGTATTTTAAGGATGCGCTCGCAGAGGCTAATGCAGGGTTAAGCCCCAACAACATTTCTCCCGTTATCAAGTACTCCCTCCAAAACGGAGCATCGGCTATCTGGATGGGCGACCTCGAGACCGATTTCATGGACGCCATTAGCAATGCTGTTGCGTTTTCCCACGTCGACGTCATCTTTGCACCCCATCACGGAAGAGACAGTGGAAGGATACCTGACGCATGGCTCAAGCAAATGTCGCCCCGACTTATCGTAGTGGGCGAGGCGCCTTCGGAACATCTGCACTACTACCCGGACTACAACACCATCACGCAGAATTCGGCTGGCGAGATCTTCTTTAACTTTGACGGGAATAAGATTCACGTCTTTACGGGAAACGAGTACAACGTAGATTTTCTCGTTGACGAAGCTAAGACACAAGGAGACTTCCACTATGTCGGGAGTCTCACAGTTTGAAAAAATGAACCCGCTGGATCTAATTACCGACACGTACGACAGGCAAGCGCGGTTGTACCCGGCGCTGCTTCTAGTTGCGCCGCTAGTTCTAACAGTAGTGGCGCTGTTCTCCGCTCAGCTTTCGTTTCTTCAGGAGTTAGGTGCGTATTTCCTCGGCTTCGGTGGCGCATTTCTCCTTACTGAGCTTGCACGCGACGCCGGAAAGAAACGCGAGAGCTTTTTGTTTGCTCGGTGGGGCGGCGTACCGTCGGTCACAATTTTTCGGCATCGAGATCTACGATTGGACGCCCTTACGAAGAGCCGATATCACAAGAGTCTTGCGCAGCTGGTGGATGGCACGAGGGCGCCGACGATTCAAGAGGAGGCGGCAGACCCTACTGCGGCAGACGCCGTCTATACTGCCTGGTCAAACTATCTTCGTGTGAAAGCGCGTGACGACCCCAAGAACTTTCCACAGGTATTCAAGGAGAACGTTAGCTTCGGTTATCGTCGCAACGTATGGGGACTGCGTCGCATCGGCATCACGGTCGCATTGCTCAGCGTCTTAGGTTGCGGTGGCCAACTCTATCTCGTACGGCACACTACCGGCGCGCTTGACGTCGCGGTTGCCGGAGCTGGCATGGCGGCAGCGATTTTCACCTTGCTCTGGCTACTTCGGTTCACAGCCGATTGGGTCCGAGTACCGGGCGACGCCTATGCCCAGCGGCTAGCTGAATCGGTCGACGTTCTTGCGCGTGAAGCCAGAGGCTAGACCCGCGTGCGGCGCTGGCTATAATAGCTTAGCTAGGGTCACATTCAGTTAGAACCACCATGACCGGGTTAACGCGGTGAACTCCTTAGAAACCCACCGTGACAAAAACGTACCACTTCGGCGTGCTTTGGCGAGTGAGGGCGGGCCTCTGCACTAGATAAACATCAATAGGATCCAACTCTTAATCCGTTGGTCGAAGGTTCGATCCCTTCACGGCCCACCACTAAAAAGCAAAGAGTTGGCTTAACCGCTCGCTCTTTGCTTGTCCCGAGCGTGACAAAACGTGACACACGGCAGATCGCCTCCTCTCGAAACCGATGTATTCACGCGAAGTTCCACCGCCAGAGGCCGTGGCATTTTCAGTCACTGCACTCTGCCGAAACGCTGCGCTTTTTTTTCACCGACACAATGTTTCTGCGCCCCGCACAATGCACCGTGATTGACAGGCGGCCTCGGGTTTAACCGGATCTGCATTCCTTATACGAAGGAGGAGCGATGTTGCGCAAATGGTTCGCCATTGCAAATGTGGTTGGCGTTTTGGTCGCGACGACGTCTTCGGACCTGGCACACGCGCAAGCAGAACCGCTACGGCTCGGCTTCCTTACGGTTCGCACCGGCGCGCTTGCCGCCGGTGGGCGCCAAATGGAAGAGGGGATCCAGCTATTTCTCAAGGAGCGCAACAATACGATTGCGGGACGGAAGGTCGAGCTCATCATTGCCGACACAGGCGGCAACCCTGCCGGAGCGAAGACCAAGACGCAAGAGCTGATCGAACGCAACAAGGTCCATGTGATCATCGGTCCGCTGGCGACGTTCGAAGCCCTGGCCATCGACGATTACATCAAAGACGCGCGGGTGCCGCTCATTACGCCGACTTCCGCGGCTCAAAATGACCTTGCCCAGCAGAAACGCAATGACTTTGTGCTTCATGCGGTCGGCACCGCTGCGCAACCGATGCACGTGCTTGGCGAATATGCAGCGAAAAAGCTCGGCTACAAGCGCATCGCGACAATCGCCGACGATTTTACCTACGGCCACGAAGGACAAGCGGGATTCCAGCGTAGTTTCGAAGACAACGGCGGCAAGGTAGTGCAGAAGCTGTGGTCGCCGCTGAATGCCGTTGATTACGGTTCATATGTGGGCCAAATCAAGCCGGACGTCGACGCCGTATACGCGGGGTTTGCGGGTATCAACGGATTGCGCTTTCTGCGCCAGTTTAACGAATACGGCTTGAAATCCAAGATCGCGGTGCTGGGCAATCCGACATGCGTGGACGAAGGCGTGCTCAAGAATATGGGGGACGAGGCGCTCGGCGTCATGACGGCAAGCTGGTACACGGCGACGATCGACACGCCGGAGAACAAGCGCTTCGTGCAGGCAGTGCTCGACGAATACAAGGTGGTGCCGGGGTTCTACACTGCGGGCACGTACACGGCAGGATTGTTTCTCGAGGAAGCGCTCAAAGCGCTCAACGGCAAATTCGAGGATAACGCTGCGTTCGTGCGCGCGCTGCACAACGTTCGCCTCACCCGCGGACCGATGGGGCCGATCCGCGTCGACGAATACGGCAAGCCGATCCTGAACATTTACATCCGCAAGGTGGAGCGCAAGGACGGAGTGCTCGTCAACACGATCGTCGAGACCATT
>Ga0070708_100000108_pt1 | contig 54689 bp, 34 predicted proteins | sample KBSK5503metaG_FD_65469 | JGI IMG/M metagenome (GOLD analysis project Ga0070708, IMG submission 65469) | Corn, switchgrass and miscanthus rhizosphere microbial communities from Kellogg Biological Station, Michigan, USA - KBS K5-50-3 metaG | ecosystem: Host-associated > Plants > Roots >... | reverse complement strand
TGCAAAGAACCAGGTGTGGCAGGTTCTCTGCACCAATTTCTTCTCGCGATACATTTCGCCGGACGCGACCGTGTTGGACATTGGAGCTGGTTATTGCGAGTTCATCAACCACATATCCGCCAAACGCCGAATCGCACTCGACGCAAATCCTGACGTCACACGATTGGCGGCGCCGAGTGTCGAGGCGATCTGCGCCAGCGTCGATAACATCCACCTGTTGCCGGAAGAGAGTATTGACGTTGTGTTTAGTTCAAATTTTTTCGAACATTTGCCCAATAAGACCGCGTTGTCGCGCTTGGTCGAAGACACGCATCGGATATTGCGACCGGGAGGACGCCTCATCGTCATGGGGCCAAACATCGCCTGTCTTCCTGGCAAGTATTGGGACTACTACGACCACCATATACCGCTCACCGAAAAGAGCGTCGCGGAGCTCCTTTCCACGTCGGGATACGAAGTAGAGGAGTCATTGGCCAGATTCGTTCCTTATACGGTTAAAGGTCGGTTGCCGATGTGGCCGTGGCTGGTCAGAATGTATCTCTTGCTCGGGAAGATAACGTTTCGGCTATTCGGAAAGCAGTTTCTTGTTATCGCTCGTAAGGCGTTCAACAGGTCCGCGCTCGCGGTCAGACCGTAAGTTCCCTGGCATGTGGTTGTTCGATATGTTCCACCTGGATGCGCAATTCCGGAACTCGCGTACGATTTGGGCCGAGGTCTGCCCGCCTGCTTGACCCAGTCGGCAAATCCTTGAGTCGCTGCGTGGCCGAAAGAGCGCCGTGGGCCGATCGACCAATGTGCACCCGCGATAGAAAGCGAGTAGGACCTCTGATTCGCGAGCTACGATCCGGTGGATCCGTGAAACGTAAGCGCTCACGCGGAAGGTCACTAACGGCTTTCGGCCTTTGGTCTCCGCGTCCTTGGAAGTCCTCGTCGATGGCGAACTTCGGCAAGCTCCGCAGTGATCAGAAGGGGATCTCTCCCTCGCTCGGACTTCGCTGGAACCGGATGATTGTCAGTCGTGAGGACATACGTCCTCGACGACACCAACCACCTCGACAAAGGCGCTCCGGGTATGCGTGGCTTGATTCCGCACCTCTTCTCCGGCGAGCATCGCGGGGAAAGACGCCACTTCCAATGGGTAACGGTATGGACGCTGAGGCTCATCTCCGCCGCAAACTGTTTTGCGGCGAGGCCGCTATCCTTAAAGCGTTGAATCCGCTGCGCCCAATCCTCGCGGGTCTGTCGAGTCATGCGCCAACCAATAGCGCACGGGATCGATCACGTCAGCCACGCGATCCGCCGAACGGATACGAACTGTCCGATTTGAGCCCGGTCTCCTCAATCTGCTGCTGCGAGAGCCAACTCTCGTCGACCCCCTTTCGATCCAAGGGCGGACGCGCCCTGTCGTCGATGACTCCGCTCATTGCAGCGAATGATGGCCACTGATTGACGTCGGAGTGCATCCTGAGATGCCGCTCCGTCGCTTCCAGGTCTCGACGCACCAGTTCACGGGGAGGCTCAGGGCTCTGTCTCGCGGCTGGCGGCGATCCAAATCGCGCTTTTCGCCTCCGGGCCCGAAGTTGGGCCATCCACTCTCCTCGGACCTTTCAATCGACGTCTGGCTGATGTACAGGGACCCTCCGGTTCGCAAGAACCGGAGATCGGAAAGACGGATGCAGGAATGGAACGAATCTACGCAGCAAATGTAGAGCTTGGCTGTGGCCAGACCAAACGAGATGGATTCTTCGGGATTGATGTCCAAAGCGGGCCGGCCGTTGACCTCGTGCTCGACATCGAGAAGCAACCCCTTCCGTTCGCCGACGGCACGGTGGAGCGGGTTTATAGCAGCCATACCTTTGAACATCTCTGCGCGCCGGGATCACCTATTCAAACATTGAGAGAATAGTTCGAGTCTGTAAACACAACGCGGAAGTGGAGATTTGGACTCCGTACGGGAAGAGCAACGATGGGCTCCTATTCGGGCATCACAATTTCTAAACCGAGACACACTGGGAGCACATCTGCTGTCTCTATGACGACTTTTATCTTGGCCCTACGCCCGGGCGATTCATCTGGCACAAGACGCAGTATGTCCTTCATGATGGAATATTGGAGCAGCTGAGCACTCTCGGGATTCCGGTCTCTTTTTCCCTGGATCACATGTACAACGTTGTCAGGGAGTTTGGCGTATTTCTTCGCGTCGACAAGACACTCACGGAGGCGCCGAATCCGCAGACGCCGTTACGCGAATTGTGTTATCAGCGAGGTAAAGTCTTGCTGACCCTTGGCCACGAACCTGAGCGGAAGAAAATGGAACAGAAGTCAGCGGCCGCTCCTCTTCGATATCGCGCGGTCGATCTACTAAACACCCAGGTGAAGGAACGGCTGCCCGGTCTCCACTCGCTGGCGAGGAATTGGATTGGGCGACTCTCTGGCAGGAAATAGGTTTGCGCGGCGACGCCCTCCCGCGAGCAGGCGGTAAGCCCCAGGGTGTTCGTCATCAACAAGATTCGAGAACGCGGCGAATCCCTTTCCGTCCCGCCCGCCGGTCGAAGCGGCTGCGGAGTTCTACCGGACGTCGTACAGATTCCGAAACTACAGAGCGCCTCGGGTCTGACGAGGACGGGCCCTGATCGCGATGCAAGCGGGTAGAGATCGCTCGCGCCCAACGAGCACGAAAATGCGGTCCGGCTCTCCGTTCGCCCAGGTAAGAAACCCACCCGATCGCGCAGAGGGTTGGCCTCTCGACGAAGGCGCCAAAAACGCTTCACTTCCAGAAACTTCGTCAGTAGTGTCCCTTCTGCGCGCCGATGGGCGCTAGAGGTTGACTTCCGGGCCGGATAGCCTGTACCAACTCGATTTCCTACATGTCGACCAAAGCGAACTCGGGGGTCGTCGATCTTTCGGTTGCGGGGGGTAACGGAGCTCAGCCCCCCGGCGTGCTGCCCCCTCCCACAGTTCCCGGTTTGCGCGACCCCAACGTTCTTGTCCCGGCGGCCGAACCGACGCTCGGCGAGCTGGCGGAGATGATCGCGTTCCAACGACTCGTCCTCGCCAAGCCCCGCCCCTGCACAGGAGAGGAATGCGCTGAAATCGTCGCGGCCGAGCGGACACTCCAGCTTCTGATCCGGGAATTTCGCCGCCGAAACATTGAAGCTCAACCGACGAGTCTCAAGACCCATCGCCGGAAGCTTGAACCCAACGTCCTGGAATTCGACGTTCCCCCTTCGCATCGAAAACATCTGGGGGCGGCAGTCACCGCCCTGAAGCGGAAGGCGATTCATGTCTTAAGGCCATTTCACGTGGAGATGTTGCGTCCTCAGCAGGACTTCAATCTGGCCTTTTCCAGAGTCCTGGACCAGCTGGTGGACGGCCACGTTTCCGCGTCGCCCGATCCAGCGGCCTATATCCGCCAGATATTGGAACCGCTCGCAACCCCCAACCGCTGGAGCGTGCATTCGCACCGCTCGGGTCGAATCGCCGCCGCGGTCAATTTCTGCAAAAGAAGCTACCTCGTTGGATTGACGCCGCTGTTGGGCGATCTCCTGGCAGCTCAGCACCGTTGGAATCTGACCGCGATCGATGCGCTGCTCGCGTTGTCGCGTTCAAGGACCGGCTCCCCGCCCGAGGCCGAGGATCTGATCCGAAGATTGAATTCCCTCTCCGATCCCTTTTCCCAGTCCAATGCGCCGATCCTCGAACCGATCTGGCGCGAGGTGCTCCGAAAGCAGGTCGATCTGAATTGGGAGATCACGCGAGAGCTGACCCGGCTGCTCAGGAAATCCAATCCATCGATCGACTATCAAACCTGGTACTCCGAACGGGAGCCGCAGCAGATTCTGGAAGCATCACAGGCCGCTGGGCTGAAGAGAAAGCCGCTGATCAGCATCATGACTCCTGCCTTCAACACGCCCGATGCATTGCTCCGCGAATGCATCGAATCGGTGCTCAAGCAGACCTATGAAAACTGGCAGCTGTGCATCGTGGATGACGGTTCAACCGAACCAAACGTAACCTCGACGCTGGCGCAGTATGCGGGCCTTTACCCGCGGATCAATTTTACCCGCATCGGCGAGAACTCGGGAATCGCCGCGGCGACCAACACCGCACTGCGCCTGGCCAAGGGCGATCTCGTCGCTTTTCTCGATCACGACGATGTCCTGGCGCCTCATGCCCTCGCGGAAATAGCCCGGTGCGCCGGCTCAGACCCGACACCCGACCTGATCTACTCCGACGAAGACCGCATCGACATCCGTGGTCATCGAAGCTCCCCCTTCTTCAAGCCGGACTGGTCGCCGGATCTATTGAGGTCGGTGAATTATTTGTGCCACCTGGTGGCTGTTCGCCGGGAATTGGTGGAGATGGTGGGCGGTGTTCGAGAGAAATTCGAAGGAGCCCAGGACTATGACCTCGTCCTGCGTCTGATCGAAAAGGCCTCGCGAATCGTTCACATTCCCAAAATCCTCTATCACTGGCGCCTCTGGGGGGATTCGCTTTCACAGGACGGAGCCAAGCTTGCCTCCGCTTCCCGGGCGGGTTGTCGCGCCCTCAGCGATCACCTTCAACGCACCGGTGAACAGGCAGTCGTCACCGAGGACACTCTCACATCTTACCGGGTGCGCTACGCGATCGGACACAATCCGCTCGTTTCAATCATCATCCCCTTCAAGGATAAGGCGAGCCTCCTCAGGAGATTGGTGGAAGGGCTGCTGCACAACACGACTTATCAGAACTTTGAGCTGCTCCTTATTTCCAACAACAGCACCGAGCCGGAAACCTTCTCCCTCCTGGATGAGATAACCGATCGGCGAGCTCAGAAGCTGGTCTGGGATCAACCGTTCAACTATCCCGCGATCAACAACTTCGGCGCCCAAAAGGCTCAGGGCGAGCTCCTCTTGTTTCTGAACAATGACATGGAAATCGTCGACCCGGGATGGCTCGACGAGCTGATCGGCAACGCACAGCGCCCCGAAGTTGGAGCGGTCGGCGCAAAGTTGCTCTTCCCGGATCGATCGATTCAGCATGCGGGGGCGGTGGTGGGGCTCTCCGGATTCGCCGGACACCCGTTCGCCAGGCTGCCCGAGACGGAATGGACCGCTTTTGGAAGCTCGAACTGGACCCGAAATTTTCTGGCGGTGACCAGCGCCTGCCTGATGATCCGGCGCGAATTGTTCGAAGAGATCCATGGCTTCGATGAGCGGTTCACGCTCTGCGGAAGCGATGTCGATCTCGGTTTGAGGCTCGTGGAGCATGGGAAGAGAATCGTGTACACCCCGCACGCCAAGCTGGTACATCACGAATCGGCGAGCCGTGCGACGGATCCGGTGCCGCTGAACGACTACTGGATGTCTTTCATCTCCTACCGAAAATGGCTTCGCAACGGCGATCCCTACTACAATCCGAACCTCTCCCTCCTCGACACCGACTGCGGCTTGAGGAGAGATGAGCGCGACGCGGAAACCCTCTCCGTCCAGTATTTGAGCGCCCTCAGCGAGACTCATGACCCTCTGGCGCTCAGTCGCGCGCAGCAACAGCGGCATATTGCGGATCATTTGATCGGCCTTGACCATACCCTGGAGGTTGCGCGTGAAGGTCGGCGCACCGGACCAGAGAGAATCGCTACTTTGCGAAAGCGCCGGAGGCTCCAGAAGATCACCTGGTTTATTCCGTTCTTCAAGCATCCCTATGGGGGGGTTCACACCATCCTCCGCTTCGGCCATCAATTCCGCGAGCGACACGATGTGCAGAGTACCTTCCTTGCCTACGACAATCCGAATGGAACGGCCAGGGACCTCGAGATTCGGGTCACTGGGATCTACCCGGATCTCGCCGGCTCGTTTCAGGTTCTGAAGAGCCGCAGCGAGCTTTCTCAGCTCCGGGAGTGTGACCTGGCGATTGCCACCTTCTGGTCCTCGGCGTACTTTGTCATCGAATATCAGCGTGCGCTTGCTCGAGCATATTTCGTCCAGGACTTCGAGCCCCAGTTTTACCCGGCGAGCACCTACTACGGCCTGGCCGAGCAGACGTACAATCTGGGGCTCTTCGGATTATTCAACTCGCAAGGGCTACATGATTTCATAACGACCCACTACCCGATGACGGGTTGTTGGTTCGAGCCGGCGGTAGACCCGGCGATATTTCATCAGCGGCGCCAGCCCAGGAAGGGACCGGTTCGGGTTTTCTTCTACGGTCGTCCCGCGACCGATCGCAATGCGTTCGAGCTAGGCATTTCGGCGCTCCACCGACTGAAACAGGAGATGGGGGCAGCCGTCGATATTGTCAGTGCCGGCGAAGTCTGGTCGCCTCAGCATTACGGTTTGAACGGAGTCGTGACGAACCTTGGACTCCTTCCCTATGAGAAGACTGCCGATTTCTATCGGTCGTGCGATGTTGGACTGTGCTTCATGTTTACCAAGCACCCCTCGTACCTACCCTTGGAGTTGATGGCCTGTGGAGTGGCCGTGGTAACCAACAGCAATCCGGCCAACAAATGGTTGTTCGAGCACGAACGCAATTGCCTGTTGGCCGAGCCCACCTCGACTTGCGTGTTGGAGCAGCTTCGCCGGGTAGCGACCGATGTTTCGTTGAGAGAGCGGATCAGCGCGGGCGGAGCAAGGCGACTGCAGCAAACGACTTGGGAAGAGCAGATCGACAAGGTCTATGAAGCGCTTACGGAGACTCGAGTCACCATTCCTCCTCGACGGCCAGGTGAACCAATCGTTCGGGAACAAGGGCAGCGCGTTTAAGATCGCGACTCAACCTCGTATTCGCGGTAGCCGCCCATTCTTCAAGACTCCCAGCCCCAGATCGTAGAGTTTGCGCCGGCCGGTGCCTCGCGGAATGAGAAAATCCTTGGTTGCCCGAACTTTGCCTACCGCCTTCCAGGCGATGCTGCTTTCGATCTCGCTCAGTTGACGGCGCAGCTCGTTGACCGTGGCCTTCGCCTCATCTCTCTGCGCAACCAATTGCTCAACTCTCAACCGTAGCTCGCGGGCTGTAGCTTCGAGCGCCTGGCAGGCTTCCCTCGATTCGGACAACTCGCCGAGCCTGGCCGCCAGTTCTTCTAGCTTGGCCGCTCGCTCAGTTTCCAGCCGTTCACGGACGACCTTCAGCTCGTGGACGCGCTCCTGCTCGGCCGCGAGTTGTCGCTCCACTTTCTGCCGGTGCACTTCGAGGTTCTGATGAACCTCCTTGAGGTGCTCGTACTGCGCTTCCAGCTGCTGACGATTCGCTCGCAGCTCCCCCAATTGTGCTTCACGTTCATTCGAAACCCGGGTCGCCCGGATCGCCTGCTCGGCGAAGGTTTCGAGCAGCCCCTCAGACAGAGGAGCTCCCCCAGGTTGCGGTTCTGCGCCAGCCCGCTGCTCGCGCAAGAGGAGATATAGCCCTTTGGCCTCTACCGAGATTTCAGGGTGGGACAGGTTCTCCGCCGTCGGCGTGGAGTGATGGCGAAGCTCTTGGTCCACAAAAGCCGCTGCCTGAGCTCGTATTTCCTCGCTCACCCCTTCGGTCGGACCATTCACGAATTGTGCAAGCAGATCGAGTTGCCCCGTCCAATCGACCATGAAGTCATCGTAAAAGAGGACCATCCTTCGCTGGCCACGCGTGCCTAGAAGCGTCGAGCCTAGGTGCGCAACCCAGAGGTCGGCGCTGCGCGCGAAAGTGAGACCATCCCGTTTTTGCAACGAATGCGCGACATCGACGGGATTTCGAACGCAGATCACATATTGCATCTGGGGCAGCAATTGCTGCCAAAACGCGAGCGTGAGGCAGGTGCGAGGATCCTTCCAACCCCAACTCGGGACATTGGCAAACTCCTCTGCCAAAAGCTCGGAGGCCCGCTCTCGCAAGTCTTGCAATTTTGGAGAGTTCTGCCAGCCGCTCGGGAAGTCCGGAGGGCTGAAATAGGAGCCGCCAAACCGGGCAAGAATTTGATCGTTGATGTTGTTGATGACCTGGTGCTCCCAGAACCCTCTAGGATTGTCTGGACGAGGTTCGAGCATTCGTTCCGCCCGACCAAGATAGATCCCGAGCATATTTACAAGACGAGCTACCAGGGACGTGCCTGACCGGTGCATGCCGAGGATGCAGGTGATCTTCGTCTCGATCGTCAAGTCGCAGACCTCCGAAGCTAGTTACACAAGTGACGCCGCGGATTCAAATGATGATGAGGCCGCGGTCCCGCAGGAGCCCTAGAACCCGATCCGTGCTTTCGACGGCGGATTCGCGATCGGTCCGTAATTCCAGCGCGGGGTGTTCGGGAGCTTCGTAGGGATCCGAGATCCCGGTGAAATTCCTGATTTCCCCAGCGAGCGCCTTCTTGTACAGCCCCTTCGGGTCCCGAGCAATCAGGGCGGAGAGATCTGCCCGAAGATAAACCTCAAGAAACGGAATGTGTTGGCGCGCTGCCGCCTGGTGGATCTCATCTCGTATCTGGGCATAAGGCGAAATTGCCGCGCAGATGGAAATCACTCCCTTCTCCGCGAGCAGCGTCGCCACGTATCCGAGGCGACGAATGTTCGTGTTTCGATCCTCCTTGGAGAATCCCAACTCCTTGGATAGGTGTCGTCGTATCTCATCGCCGTCAAGGACCTGGACGGCGCGTGATACCTCGAGCTTCTTGGAGAGCTGGGCCGCCAACGTCGTCTTTCCCGCCCCGGACAGCCCGGTAAACCAGAGGATGAATCCGCGGCGAGCGCGAGGCTCCGCGGCGGCGGGAGCCCGCTCCGTCCCCTGGTAGTGGGCACGCAACACTTCCGCCACTTCGGCGCGAGTAAACTCAGGGGGGAGCTGCCCGCCCGCGCGAAGTATTTCGCGCACCCGGGTACCGGACAATTCCACCCGCATGTCGCCTGGATGGGGGCAGCTGCGCGCCGAGGCAAGGTTGTCGCAAGCTCGACAAAAAAACATCGAATCAAAGAGCAGCGGTTCAACGCCCAGCTCGTCGCGCGTGAATTGCTCAAAGATGCGTTGCGCCTCGAATGGGCCGTAGAAACGATTCACCCCGGCGTGGTCTCGACCCACGATGAGACGTTGAATACCGTAGTTCTTCCGAACCAAGGCGTGAAACAGAGCCTCGCGCGGGCCGGCGTAGCGCATCGCCGCTGGAAATGCCGCCAACAGGATCCTATCTTTTGGATAGTACTTGTCGATCAGGGTTTCGTAGCATTGAAACCGGACCTCGGCGGGAACGTCTTCCGCGGTTGTTTGACCCACCAGAGGGTGAATCACCAGCCCATCCACTGACTCCAGGGCCACTTTCGTCAAGTGCTCGTGCGCCCGATGGATCGGGTTGCGGGTTTGAAAACCACCCACCCGTAACCAGCCGCGCGCCGCGATTTCTCGCCGAAGGTCCCGCGGGGTCAGGCGATAACGCGCGAAAGGCAGCTCCGGCAGAGGAAGTACTTTGACCGGTCCCGCCGCAAGGAGCGTGGGCCTCGAGAGCAGGTAGGCCACGCCCGGGTGCGACGGGTCCTCGGTGCGACAGACGGCCCGAGCCTCGGTGAGTGCATCACGCTGATAGAGGTCCTGGATTTCGATGCTTCCCCAGTACCGACCCTGGCTGTCACGCAGCCCGACGAGTCGGCCGGGAACCAGACGTTTGGCCTGTTCTTCGTCCACCGCCAAGGTCATCGGAAGCGGCCACACCGTTCCGTCGGCAAGTCGCATCCGATCGAGAACGGACCGATAATCGGCCGACCCCATGAAGCCTTCCAAAGGGCTCGCCGCTCCGGTGGCGATGAGCTCGAGATCCGCAAGCTCCCGGCTGTCCAAGGTCAAAGCAGGAAGACGGGAGAGTCCGCTTGCGAGCTCCGGTATCTCCTCCTTGCTCACGAAGCGGTCGACGAGTTTGCCCCCGTGCGGGGTAAGCTCAGGGCTTCCCACTGGCACCTCTGCGGATGAAGCCGAAGCGGTGGTGCAGATCTTCTCTCCAACGCCGGCGCGTTTCGCCCTTCATATCGGGCCCAAGACTGTACTTCAAGCCGGCAATTCCCCGGAGCTGTCTCCATGGGTCGCTATGGTCCGAGATTCCTTGGTCCGTAGTTTGGTCGCGTTCGGTATCGCCGCCGCCGGCTATCTCGACGAGCGGCCGCTCTCGCAGATTCCCAGCGGCCTGCGGCCGTGCCGCTCCAGATTGAGCTGCAGATTGGCGGCTGAACCGTGGCGATAGAACTGATGGTAGATCTCCGATGCGAAGGGCAGTCCGAGAAGAGGTCCCCATACCACGGCGGCATTGGCCACCACGGTCACTGCGACCAGAGCTGCCGAGATCCTTCCCAGATAGCCTGCGCGGCTCCGATTCCACCAGCGCTGCACCGATCTGCTCACGAATAGCAGGAAGGCCACGAAGACGGGCTGATAGAGCCGGGCGATCCAGCTGCCCCGCATCTGCCATCCGGGATAAGGAGGCGCGAGATTGTTGAACAAGAACACAATCAAAACCGCGAGCAGGATTTCGGCCTCCGGTGTTTCGAGTCGAATAGAGCGCTCGCCGATCAAGCTGATCGCCGCCAGCGCCACGAAGAGCAGTGGAAGAAAAAGGAAGTTGGAAAAGGCGAAGTTGTTCAAGAACACCGCCGGCAGCGAGGCAACCAGCTTCCACCAACCCGCGTAATCAATAGGCTTGGTGAAGCTTGCCAGGATGATCCAGTAGGGTTCGGTGTTCGAATTTCGCAGGGGGACGTGGAAGATGAGATTCAGGCCCAGGATGAGGATTCCCATCGCGATTCCCATTCCCAGGATCGCGGTCGCCAATTCTCCAAATCGTCGCCTGCGCACGAGGATCAACACGGCCGCGGTTCCGAAGAACGGCAAGAGATCGTAACCCCAGGAGAGAAAGCCCATACCCAGCGAGAGGAGGACGGTACTGAGCTGACGGCGCACCGTTGCGAGCTTCCAGAGCAGCATCCCGAAGAGCAGTGACCCGGGAACGATCCAGACATAGGAATAGGGAAGCCCCACCCAGTAGGCAATGCCGGGATAGGTCGCCAACAGCCACATCGAAACCATTGCGGCCTGCTCTCCGATCACCCGCCGAACAAAAATGACCCAGGCGAGGGATGCAGCGAGCATCAAAATCAGGTTGGTTACAAAACCACCCACGTCAAACCCCCACGCGCTCATCAGCGGGAATGCCAGAATAAAGTAAAGGATCCTCCGCAGCATGACGCTGCCCTCCCATAAGCTTCGTGGCTTCCCCTGGAGCATCCGGAAAGCCGCCTCGAAGTGAGGCTGGTCGACATTGGTCAAATAATCGCAGGGCGGCTGCACCCGAACGAACGTCGGATCCAGCGTGGCTGCGTAGGGCGCCATCGTCCCCGACGACACCCAGGCAGACGCGAGGAGCACCAGCCCGGCTGCAACCATCGAGACGAAAGAGTAGGGTCCGCGTGCGTTCGCACGGGACCGCGCGACTGCGCGCCGCGGGTCTTCAGGCTTCCCACCCGTCACCGACTTCGAGTGGATTGTCCCCCCTTGCGTCATCGTAACACTAAAGGCTCGCTCTCGCCCGCACCCGATCGAGCCAGCCGGCGATCAAAAGCAGCGCAACGAGAAACGTGGCCAGCACGGTCCACCAGTGCATTCGAAAATCACAAGTGGTCCCGACAAAGAAATTCACCGCCACATAGAGCAGCCCACTGAGGCCGATCAAGACGCCGCTGGAACGGCCGGGAGAGGATCCCAGCAAGAAGGCGATCGTGACCGCGCCGATTAGAGTGACCCAAAACCACCCACGGAAGAGCAGGCTGTTGCTAACCCCGGACAGAATGCTCATCACCTGCCGGTTCAATGGCGTCGCGTGGAACTCCAACCCCCACGGGTTTTCTTCGATCCGGTTCCAATAGGGTGCACAGACCATGGCCCTGCCTATTCCCATTTCCGATTCAAAGACCCTCGTGCGGTGCCGGAAGTATGCACCCAGGTAGCACGGGATGGTGGAGCGCCATTTCGACCAGAGCCGCGAGAGCTTGTCCGGCTCGGCAACGAGCGGCAAGCGACGGATCTTCGTGTCGCAGCAAAACAGGGGAACAACCTCGTTCGGACTGTACAGCGGCCTGAGCGCGCTCACTTCCCGGGAACCAAGTGCATCGACCAGGTAGTCGGGCAGGTCGAGGCGATCCGTTTCGAGTGATACCCCCACCAGATCGTGAACGAGGATCTGTTGCACGGGAGGAGGGGATCCCGGCTTCGTCAGCGACCTGTTTGCACCTTGCGCAGCGAGCAACAGTAAAACGACCAGGGAGCACGCTCGCAGCGCTGCCGACAAACGGGAGTCGCTGTTCCGGCCAGGCCAGAGCGGGCCCGATACCAGCGCAGCCCAGATTGCCAACGGGACGACCGCGATAATTCCGTTGTGCCTGACGGCCAAACCATACCACAAGAACACAATCGCCAGGGCCCAGGCGGTCTTGGAGTGCCTACGGTCCGCTCGAAGAAGCAACCCGCAGGCGAGCACGAGCGAGCATCCCATGCCCACGTCCTTCCAGATCGTGGAGAGAAGCGCGAAAACCGGCGGGGCCAGACCGATGAGCAGGATGGCGATCGATGCCGATGCTCGCTCGTAGCCCAGGTGATACACGAACAGGCCCATACCGCTCCAGAACATCAGGCTGTGTAAGATGAGCATGCTCGCAGGTCCCGGGATAACCCGGTCCAGCAAACCCCAAAGCAAGCTCATCACCGGGGGATGCCAATCGGTGAAGCTCATCGTCCGGGCCTGCCAGAGCTGGCTCACTGAATCCCGGGACATGTAGCCGGGGAAGAAGCAGGCGACCGTAAACGCGATCCCGAGCCCGGCGGCCAGCAAACACGCCAGCCGGGTCCCCTCGCGCTTACTGATGGATTCCTCCCGGGCACCGCTGGCAACCGCTGGCATCCGTGGCGACGCTAGGTTCCTCACTCGACCGAGTCAAGCAGGGTCTCCGGCGCGTCGGGACGACACCAGCGCGGTTGCATCGCCAAACTCGGGATGGTATCGGCTCGGCTGCGATGGAGCCGGTATGCGCCTGACTCTTGGAGGACGATGAAATCGCGCTGCGACGTCATCATTCCCGTCAAGGATGCTGTCTGGTGGGTAGAATGGTGCCTCGAGGAGTTATTTCGCTGCACCGACCCTGCCGTCCTGGAAAAAGTGCTGGTTGTCAATGACCGCTCCTCGGCCGAGTCTTCCGTAGCGCTTCGGGACATCTGCTCCCGTTTCCCCTCCGTCGAGCTGCTTCAGAATGAAGGCGCCTCCGGTTTTGCCGGGGCGTGCAACTTCGCGGCTGAGCGATCTCGAGCCTCCGCCCTTCTCTTCCTCAACACCGATTGCCTGCTAACCCCAGGTGCGATCGAAAAGCTCCTCTTCGCTTGTGAGCAGGATGCTTCGATTGGGCTCGCCTCTCCCCTCTCGAACAACTCTCCCGAGCTCACACTGCCGATGGCCGCCGGCCGTTCCTATCTTGAAATGAACGAGCTTCTCGAGCGGCTGAGTCAGGGTAGAGATTTCACGGACGTCGCCTTCGACGCCTGTACCGTGGTCGGGAATTGCCTCCTCATCACCCGCCGATGCTGGGAGGCCACCGGCTCCTTCAATCAGGACTGGGGACTCGGATACGGCGAGGAGACCGACTACCAGTTTCGCGCGATGCGGCTCGGGTTTCGGGGGGTCGCTCTGCTCAACACCTACGTGTTCCATTTCGGCAGCGGCTCGTTTCGCTACCAGACCGGATTCGAGGAGCTTCAGCGGCGGAACAAGGCGCTCTTTCATTCCAAATGGGGCCCCGATTTTGTCCCCTATTTCGAGCGATGCAGCAGGCGGGATCCAATTCAGACCGTCACTGGCCGCCTGAATGAATCAAAGGGTGAAGCGATCAAGGCCGACGTGCTCTACGTCCTCGAGGGCATTTCTCAGACGATCGGGGGCGTACACGTCGTCGTCGAGACCTGCAATTATCTGATCCGGCATGGCATCAATGCCAAATGCGCCGTCGTGGGAAAGCTGGATCCCTCGACCCTTCAGCAATTCAATGAACCGCTCTTCTTCGGGCTGCTGACTTTCGAAGACGAGACACGCTTCCTCACCGATCGCACGATCGACGCAAGGATGGTCGTGGCAACTCTGTTCAGCACGGCGGCTCCCGCGTACCTCTTTGCGCGAATGCGCGGGATCCCCCTGGTGGCCTTCGTGCAGGGCTATGAGTTTCTGTTTGATAACGGGCGCAGCCGAAACAGGGTCGAACAATCCTATTGGCTTCCCGATCGTGTGGTGACCACCTCATCCTGGCTCGAGAGCGGCGTACGGTGGCGGACTCCGGACAAACCGGTCGCGGTCCTCCCGGTGGGCGTGGAACCGTACCGCTTTCTACCCGCGGGGACGAAGGCAGTTCGGGGCACGGTCCGGGTCGCGGTCTTCTTGAGGCGCGAGCCGGACAAGGGCCAAGCGATCCTTCTCGAGCTGCTTGATCTCTTGCTGAGTCATCGGGATGAAGTCTCGGTGACCGTTTTCGCGGACGACCAGCCGATTCCGCGTGCCTGGTTTCAGGAGAAGAATACCCAGCTCGTTCGAATCCCCGTCGACAAGGGCACCGTCGCCCGTTTTCTGCGGCGGTGCGACCTGTTGGTGGACGCCTCGCTGCATGAAGGATTCGGGCTGATTCCATTGGAGGCGATGGCTTGTGGGGCGGCGGTGGTCGCCTCCGATTCAGGGGGTATCAACCAGTTTCTCAAAGACGGGCAGAACGGGCTGCTGGTGAAAGAGGTCAACAAACCGGAGCGATTTCTCGCCGAGGTCGTCAGGCTGGTCCGCGATCGTCCACTGCTCGCCTCGTTGCGGCGCGAGGCCCTCAACACGGCGCGGCGTTACTCGGCTTCGACCTGCTACGGAAGATACGTCGCCTATTTCGAGCGCTGCCTGGAAGACGCCCGTAAATGGGAGCCCGAGAAGCCAATCCTCCATTGGGCGGCGGGCGACAGAGGACTGAGCGAGGTCCGAGATCTGGTTCCTGGCAGCGGACAGTCCCATCTCCTGAAGCCGACGCGCCGTCGGGCGGCCCTGATCATTGCGGGGTACGTCGCCCGGGCGGGAACCAACGCGGTGCTGAAGCTTCAGATCTTCAGCTCGAAGCAACAGATGGTGACCCTACCCCGTCGACGCTCCGCTGACCCAGTTTCGCAATCCCTGTCCGGGATTCTTTGGTCCGCGGTACGCGCGGTGAGAGGCGAAACAGACCGAAGAGGTGGGGTGCCCTTCTCGACGAGCCCGGAACAGGGGATGGCCTTCCAGTTGAAGGAAGGGCGAAATGAGCTGCTGATCGAGCTTCCTCCACAAGCCACGGGGGAGCCGGTGCGCCTGGTCTTCGAGGGAAGCGGTGATTCCGTCGTCGAGTCGCTGCAAATCCGGGAGGTGTCATCTCACGGCGAGCGAAGGTCTCTCGAGGAGAGATTCGAGGCAAGCGAGACCGTCGTCTGGACACTTGGCTCAGGGTCGGTTTCGGGACTGCTCGCAACGGGCATGGATATCCTGCCTCATCCGGCGGGACGGTTCCTGTCTTTTGGCGACGGCCCGAGCCTCCTGCTGCCGGAAGTGCGATGGCCTCCGAACGGGTCGATCATCGGCTGGATCGATTTCTCGGTGCCCGAGAATACGACTGCTCAATTGTTCTACATGAGCGGGCCACTGAACGACTACGCGCAAGAAGCGAGCATCGTCCAGTCGGTAAAACGGGGTCGCAACATTTTCATCGTGAACTTGATGGCGAACCTCACCGGCCGCCTCCGATTCGATCCGGGAAAGGTGCCGGGCGACTACGAGATACACGCGATCCGCCTCTACGCGCGGGGACCGTCCGCTCAGGCGGAAACGTCGATCGCTCGAACTGCCTGATCCCGTCCGGTCATCAGGCCGGCAACGGCCTCTTGATTTGTCGATACCAGTCCCTGGCAAACCACGCGAAGTAAGCCACGAAGCCGAAATGGCCAAGGACATAGGCTGCGCCCAATCCCGCAAAACCGAGACTGTTCTTCATCAGCACGGGCTTGTACTGCATCACCCGAAGGACCATCTCCCCGGCGCTGATTCCCGAGTTCCAGAAGAACCGCCGGACGATCATTCCCAGCCCCACGACGCTCAAGCAGACCAGGCAAGCTAGAAAGCCGGTGGCAGCAAGATAGCTTCCAAGGATCACCGGGCGCCGTTTCGCTTGTCGGAGAGTGCTGGACAAGATCATGCCAACGCACAGATAGACCAGCGGAAGAGCGGACAGAGTGTAGCGACCCTGGATGAAGACACCGAACTTGCTGGAGACCGCATACTGGTAGACCAGCGCACCGAGGACGACGGCAAGCACTGTCAGGAACAAGAACGAAAACAACTTCAGATGAACATCAAACTTGCGTTTTGCGATCGCAGTTGCGAGATGGGTGGCGCTGAGGAGAACCGCGCAGCCCAGCAGGGTAATGAACATAATATATATCGTCGATGGGAAGTTGACTTCGAACCATGCAAATTGACCGAGCCAATTCCTCGTCATGTCCCATCCAAGCCACCCGAAAATTATTTCAATGTATTGTGAGACAGCCAGCCTGCCGGGCGTGTACCCGTCCACGGTAAATTCGCCGATCCACCGGGGTAGCAGAACAAAGAGTGCGCCGGAGACGGCAAATCCGGGCATCAATTTCAATATCAGACCAGATCGTTTAGACAGGGCCAGTAGGCCGGCGATAACCGGATAAACCGCCAGGACCAGCAAAAACCCCGTGGCCTTTGTCAGGGTGAGGCATATCGCTGCAATGGCCATCATCCAGATTGCGGGGCGATCCTCGGGATGTTTGAGCAACCGGACACCCCCCAGGATCAAGAAGAGGGAAAACGGCAAGAGGCCATTGTCGTTGTTGACCAGGGAGCCCATGAAAATGAGCATCGGGTGAAAGAGAATGCACGAGAACGTCCAGACGCGGCTAAACCGATCCTGGATTACTTCGCCGGTGAGGAGAAGCGCGGCCGCGATAAACAGGACGTAGAACGCCATCTGGACCAATCGCATCCCGAACTGATAGTTGATCAGAGTCGCGCCACTCGATCTGGCCAGTCCAACCACCTTGGCAATCGACCAGTAGTACAGCGGAGGATATGGATAGGATTGATAGCGGTAGTAGGTGAGGCCATCCACGCGATCGAAGCCGGAGTGGTGGAGGTTTTCTCTCTCGTTCAGCCCCCAGCGTGAGCCTTGGACGTAGAGCGGTTTTACGTCGGGATTCGCGATGACACCCTTCTGACGGTACCAGTCCTGGTGGAAGTCATAGCTCGATTCCAGATCCCTCCAGGTCACCGGACTGGGCAGCCGATAAAACGAGAGTCCGTGCTTGTCCAGCTGCCCGACCATCTGGATATGAACGACTTCGTCTGGGCCTTGGAACAGAGGATTGGTCAGTGACCAGGTGAGTTGTCTGGCGATGACGAAAAGAAAAAGACCAACCAGCGGAAGCAGGCGAGCGCCGCGGCGAGGGCCGAGTCGCTCTTCCAGACGGTCATCGGCCATGCGCCAGATGCCTCGCGCCTCGATGTTTCGGGAATTCGTCCCCCATCCGGCGTCCCGAGACCCTCCTCGGGCTCATCCCTGCGGTGGCCCTGAGGAGTCGGGTCGACCCTTATCTTGCGCCGAGCGAAGGAGCGGCGCGATCAGCTTTCTGGCGACCAGGTGAAGGAACTGGAACCTGTTTTTGATGACGTCGTTGAGCTGATCGACGATCACCTGCCGCAGGGGCTGTTCACGACCGAGCTGGCTTTCGGCCCTGGAGTGCTTCATCCGCAGGGCCTCGAGCAGCTCGCGTTCCTTTGCCAGGGCGAGCAAGGCGTCGTCTCGCGAGATCCGGACCTCTTCGAGCTCTGCCTCGAGGGCGGCGCACTCCGGACAGGGCGGTTTCGGTTCTTCGCGCCCCGCGCTCCGGCCAGGATCGACTTCGTTTGGGGTCTGATCCGGCGGCGGTGAGCTCGGCGCCCCGTTCACGGACGCCCCTGGATCGGAGTGCTTCGGCGCTCGAGAACGTGGCTGTCTCTTCGAACCCGGTGAATTCCGATTCAAGTATGCCCACCTTCCTGCCAGCGCTGCCTGCTATAGGTGATCGGCGTTTTCGACGCAACGATAGGACGTCGCATCACACCGGAGAAGCGCCGATCGGAGATTTCAGCTCCCGCGCTCCGATGCCGCGCAGGAAGCCCCAGAACACGCTCCTCTGAAACAACGAGACCTCTACCGGATGCGCGATGATGTCTTCGTACAGCTCGGCGGTCTTCCGGGAAGTCTCGCGCCAGGTGAGCTTCTTCGCGCGGCGCCGGCCGGCACCGATCAATGAACGACGTTGGTCCGGCGAAGTCGACAGCTGGAGCATCAGCTTCGCGATCTCCTCCGGTGAGAAATCCCTGATGTACAACGCCGCGTCGCCGGCGACTTCGGGCAACGAGGTCAGGCTCGAGCAGATGACCGGCGCCCCTGCGGCGAAGGCCTCCAGCACCTGCCACCCGAACGCTTCGTAGGCGGAAGGAAAGACACAGGCGAGCGCTTCTTGATGCAAGACGCGGGCATCGTCCGCGTCGATGCGGCCCAGGTAGCGAACCCCGGCCGGCCACGGTTCATCCCGATCGTAGATCGAGCCCAGCGAATAGGACGGTACGCCGGCGAAAATCAATCCGGGAGCCGCTTCCACCCCGCCGGGGAACCGATAGCGGAACAGCGCGTAGGCGTTGAGGAGGAGCTTCAGATTCTTGTGAGCGTAGTCCGTGCCGAGGTAGAGGAAGTAGGGCCTGGAGACGGCAAGAGCCTCGAGGCGAGAGCGGTTGAGGCTTTCGTCGCGCCGCTCGAAGGCCGCCACATCGACCCCGGGATAGACGGTATGCACCCGCCCGGGAGGTAGATGAAAATCGCGAAGCAGCTCATCCCGGTGGTGATTGGATTGGGCAATCACCGCCTGGGCCGAATGCAGCGCGGCAAAGAGCCGCGTCCGGTATCGCTCGAATTCGTCGATCGAGCGGTGGGCGGAAGGCGTTCGCCACGCGATCAGATCGTCGGAGGTAATCACCGCGTGACCGGGAGCAGAGAGAAGAAGGCGCAGGTCCTCCGGGTCGGAGAGCCGACCGGAGGAATGGAATATCTGCTCCCGCTCCGGGTGCCCGCCAATCGCGCTGGCGATCCCGCTCTCGGCGAGAGCGCGCTCCTGCGCCGGCGTCTTCACCAGGCCGAAAATCTCAAGGCCGGCATCCTCTTTTAGACTCTGGGCGAGCTCCAGCGGGTACCGGTCGGCGAGCTCCGACTCGAAGCCATCCAGATGCCGGAAGCTGATGCATACCGAGGTGGTTCCCATCCGCCGGCGAACGTAGCTGGAGGCGATTCGGGCCTCGGCGCTATCAGAGAAGGTCTTCACCTCCTCCAGAAAATAGGGATAGCGCTTGAGGAGCAGGTTGGTGTTGGTGAAGTCCAGCTTCTCGCGCTCCGCGCGGTCGAAGGAGATCGTGCCCAGGTGAAAGACCAGCGCTCGATTGGCGCGGAGGACGACAAAGCCCATCGTCTGCGCCCGCATCGCCCAATCATTCTCTTCGTTGTACCCGCGGCCATACGCGGGATCGAAGCCGCCGATCATGTTGAGGACGATGTTCTTGAGGAGTAGGCAGAAGCCGACGCCGGTCGGCACGGTGGTGTACTGCGGAAGGCTCTCCAGCTTGAGCTCGCGATCGACCAGCTCGCGCATCTCGGTAGCCTGGCAATACGACGGCACGGAACAGATCGCGCCATTGTTCGACAGCGGCACCACCGCGGCGACGCGGTCGTGAACGTCGGCGACCTCCAGCATCTCCGGGAGCCAGCCCGGGGTGACCCGGGTGTCGCTGTTCAGGAGAACGACGTCCCGAAGCCGCAAACCGATCCCGCGGTTGGCGCTGCGGACGAAACCGAGATTGGTCTCGTTGCTGATCAAAACCATCTCGGGGTGCAGCTCCCGCAAGGCATTGAGCACGGGCATCATCTGCGGGTCGGGCGAGCAGTCGTTGACGACAATCAGCTGCCCCAGCGCATCTCCGGAGCAAGCGAAAACCGATTCGATGCACGCGCGCGTGGTCGATACATCCGCAAACACCGGAATCACGATGTCTGCCTTACGGTTCAATATTTCGCCCAAGCCGCTTGGCCAGCCGCAATACCCTGTCCGCCGCGTCGCGAGCCGCGGTGTGCAGAAGTCCGAAGTATGTCTTCAAAATCTGATTCGCGGCGTCGGCCACCTCATACCGCAAGGGGGATTCGCCCCTTCGGTGCCGGGCGTGGGCGCCGACGTAGTGGTACGGCGCGGAGTGACCCAGCCGCAGGGCGTTGGAGATCTCCCGCTCTTCCGCCAGCGCCTTGAGCGCCTCATCCGCCCGGGTCCGAAGCTCGTTGCACTGTGCCCGAAGGGAGGCGCATTGAGGGCACTCGGACTGCCCGCCCGAGCCTGCTTCAGCGTCTATCGCGCTTGGCTTCGCTCTGAATTGGACAAGCTTTCCCGATGGCGGTGGACTCTTGCTCAACCGTGTGCTCCTCGCCGAAGCGCGGAACCGCGGCCCTCGCAAGTCGCCGCGCCGAGAGATGCGATTCTCATAGGGAGTCCGCGATCGCAAGTCAAGCTGGCCGGCTCGCGAGCAAGGGATGATAGTGTAGGGACGTTGGGTCTAAGGCTATTGAGGCACGGACGGTCCTGGAGGCGCCGAAATTGGTAGAGCCTGCGCGAAAGGCGAAGCTGCTCATCTTCATCGTGGCGTACTACGCCGAGTCCACGTTGCGCCGGGTGCTCGAGCGAATCCCCGGCGATCTCTTCGAGGAATACGATTGCGAGGTCCTGGTCGTGGATGACGGCTCGGAGGATCGGACCTTCGAGATCGGCCACGAGTACAAGCAGAGCCATCGCGAGATCGAGATCACCGTCCTGCGCAACCAATACAACCAGGGGTACGGCGGCAACCAGAAGATCGGCTACGCCTACGCGATCGCCCGCGGCTTCGATTTCGTCGCCCTCCTCCACGGCGATGGGCAGTATGCGCCGGAGGAGCTGCCCCATCTGGTCGCGCCCCTGCGCGAGGGCCGCGCGGATGCGGTCTTCGGCAGCCGGATGTTGGAGCAGTTCGGCGCGCTCAAGGGCGGAATGCCGCTCTACAAGTACGTCGGCAACAAGATCCTGACCCGGCTCCAGAACGCGATGCTGGGAACCAACCTGTCGGAATTCCACAGCGGCTATCGGGTGTACTCCGTCGAGAGCCTGAAACGGATTCCGTTCAAGCTCAACACCAACGATTTTCACTTCGATACCGAGATCATCATTCAGCTGCTCAACGCCAAGTTGCGAATTCTCGAGCTGCCGATCCCGACTTATTACGGAAACGAAATCTGCCGGGTGAACGGTATGAAGTACGCCCGCGACGTGATGATGGCCACGCTGCGAAACGCCGCCCATCGGGCGGGGCTGCTCTATCAGCGCCGCTTCGACCCGTCGCCCGAGGAAAACACGCACTACCAGCTGAAGCTCGGCTACCCGAGCAGCCACACCTACGCGATCGAGGCCGTCCCAGTCGGCGCACGCGTTCTGGACATCGGATCCGGCCCCGGAGGCCTGGCCCTCAAGCTGAAGCAGAAGGGCTGCCAGGTAACCATCGTCGACCGCCTTCCTCCGCAGCACCTCGACCCGAAGATCCGGGTGCACCTCCAGGACCTCGATCAGCCGCCCGAGTTCGACTTGAACGGCTACGACCATCTGCTGATGCTGGACATCGTCGAGCACCTCAAGAGCCCCGAGCGGTTCTTCGAACAGCTGAGGAGCGGATTCGACCACCGCAAGAAGACGCTGATCCTGACCACTCCGAACGTCGCCTTCATCGTGCCGCGCCTGATGCTGCAGCTCGGTCAGTTCAACTACGGGAAGGCAGGCATCCTCGACCGGACGCACACCCGGCTGTTCACCTTCCGGACCATGCGGCACCTCCTTCGCGACAGCGGTTTTCGAATTCAGGAGGTCCGGGGAGTACCCGCGCCCTTCCCGAAGATCCTGGGGAATGGGGTCCTCGGCAAGGCGGCGATCGCGGTCAATCTCGCGCTGATCCGGGTGAGCAGGACGCTCTTCTCCTATCAGATCTACGTGCGCGCGGAGAGCACGCCCGACGTCGACTTCCTCCTTCGGGACACGCAGCAGAAGAGCGCCAGCCGGGTGACCAAGCTCAGCGCGACCACCAATGGCGCGAGCGCGGCGGACCCCCACTGAGGGCGCCGCGGCCGCGGTGCGGCCCGACGGATGAGCCGACCAGCGCCTCTGACCTGTCAATCCCAAATTGGACTCTGAGCGAGAAATCGCCGAGGGCGATCCACGGCCACCGAGCGGGCGGCGACTCTGTTGACCCATCCGGTAGGCTCACGTACGGTCGAGCTCAAGGCCGCGTCGAGGGACTCGAATGCAGAAGGAACGTGGAGTGCAGAAAAAAGTCGGCGTCGTGGGCGGATGCGGGCACGTGGGGCTTCCGCTGGCGGTGGCCCTCGCCCCTTACCACCGCGTGTTTGTCTACGATACCGACGGCAAGACGGTCGCACGAGTTCAGCGCGGACAGGTGCCTTTTCGCGACGACGGTCTCGAAGAGGCGCTGGCCCGGGCGCTGGGGCATGGGCTTCAAGTAAAGGCGTCCCCGGAAGACCTTCCGGATTGCGATTACATCGTGGTGGTGGTCGGAACCCCGGTCGATGAGCACTTGAATCCCAGCTTCACCGGGATCGATCAGGTGTTGGGTCAGCTCGAGGAGGTCTTCCGGAAGGGGCAGACGCTGATCCTCCGCTCCACGCTCTATCCGGGCACCAGCGAAAGGGTTCTCAACTACCTCAAGAAGAAAGGGCTGCCCCTGGAAGTTGCCTTCTGTCCGGAGCGGGTCGCCGAGGGGCAGGCGCTCAAGGAGATCCGGACCCTGCCGCAGATCATCTCCGGTTTTTCGCCCCAGGCAGTGGCCGCGGCGCGGACGCTGTTCGAGCCGCTGGGGGTGGAGATGGTCGAGGTCAGTCCGCTGGAGGCGGAATTGGCTAAGCTCTTCACCAACGTCTATCGCTACATCAACTTCTCGGTCGCCAACCAGTTCTTCATGCTGGCTTCCGAGGCAAATGCAGACTTCTTTCGAATCCTCCAGGCGATGAAACACAATTATCCGCGCGCGGCGGCGATGCCGAGCCCGGGCCTGACCGCCGGCCCCTGCCTGTTCAAGGACACGATGCAGATGTCATCCTTCAACAACAATCGCTTCTTCCTCGGCCACGCCGCGATGCTGGTGAACGAGGGGCTGCCCCAGTTCGTCGTCGGTCGAATGAAGCAGCGCTGGCCGGACCTGGCGGAGAAGACAGTCGGGCTTCTGGGAATGGCCTTCAAGGCGGAGAGCGACGACACCCGCGAGTCGCTCTCCTACAAGATGAAGAAGCTGCTCTCGCTTCATGCGGGGTCGGTGCTTACCTGCGACCCCTACGTCAAGGACCCCCTGCTGCTCCCTGAAGCCGAGGTGCTTCGGCGGTCCGATCTGTTCGTGATCGGAGCTCCACACGCGCGGTACAAGTCACTCGACTTGCGCAACAAGAGCGTGGTGGACATCTGGAATCACCTCGGAAAGGGATCGCAGATTTGAAAGTGCTGGTCACCGGTGCGGCGGGGTTCATCGCCGGATACGTCGTCGAGGAGCTCCTCGAGCGCGGTTACGAAGTCGTGGGGCTCGACAACTTCTCCAAGTACGGCAAGTTGGAGAAGAGCTATTCGAAGCATCCCCGCTTCTTCATGCGCGAGGGCGATGCCAAGGATGTCAATCTGCTCAGGGAGCTGGTGGCCGATTGCGACCACCTGATCGCCGGGGCAGCGATGATCGGCGGGATCAGCTATTTCCACGAGTTCGCCTACGAGCTGCTCGCGGAGAACGAGCGGATCATCGCCTCGACCTTCGACGCAGCGATCTGGGCCTACCGGCAGAAGAAGCCCCTGCGCAAGATCACCGTCCTTTCCAGCTCGATGGTCTACGAGAATGCGACGGTGTTCCCCACCCCGGAGGACGAGCAACGGCGGTGCCCTCCGCCCTCCTCCACCTACGGCTTCCAGAAGCTGTCCTGCGAGTACTTCGCCAAGGGGGCGCATGAGCAGTATCAGCTCCCGTACACCATCGTCCGGCCGTTCAACTGCGTCGGCATCGGGGAGCGGCGCGCCAAGAGCGACCGCGAGATCATGAGCGGCAACGTCAAGCTCGCGATGAGCCACGTGGTGCCAGACCTGGTACAGAAGATCGTCAAAGGCCAGGATCCGCTGCACATCTTCGGCACCGGAGATCAGGTGCGCCACTACACCTATGGGGGAGATCTGGCGAAGGGGATCCGGGTCTGCCTCGAGCACCCAGCCGCCTTGAACGAGGATTTCAACATCTCGACCGCGCAATCGACGACGGTGAACCAGCTCGCGCAATCGATCTGGCGGAAGCTGAAACCGGGCGAGCCGTTCCGCGCCGTGTCGGATGAGCCGTTTCCGTACGACGTTCAGCGGCGGGTGCCGGACGTGAGCAAGGCCAAGCGCCTCCTCGGCGTCGAGTGCACGACGACGCTCGACCAGATGCTCGATGAAGTGATCCCCTGGGTGCGCCATCAAGTCGAGCTGGGGACGATCTAGATGGCGCAGGAAGACAACCCCGGCAATCCAACGAGCGAGCCCGACCTGCACATCGTCGTCCCCGTCTACAACGAGGCGGAGAATTTTCCGGCGTTCTACCAGAGCCTCAAGGCGAACGTCCGCACCCCGTATCGAGTCGTCGTCGTCTACGATTTCGAGGAGGACACGACCGTGCCCGTCGTCCGCCGGCTGGCGGAGAGCGATCCCGGTCTCGTCCTCGTGAAAAACCCCCAGCGCGGCGTCATCGGAGCGCTCCGGACCGGATTGGCCTACCCCAAGTCGGGAGCGGTGGTGGTGACCATGGCGGATGGCTCCGACGACCATGCCGGCATCGATTCGATGTATCGCCTGTACAAACAGGGCTCCGCCGTGGTGAGCGCGAGCCGCTACAGCAAGGGAGGCCGGCAGCAAGGCGGGCCCTTGTTGAAACGGCTCCTCTCCACGGCCGCGGGCATGAGCCTCAAACTGCTCACCGGCCTTTCCACCTCCGACGCTACGAACAACTTCAAGCTCTACAGCAGCGAGCTGCTGCGCGAGGTACAGATCGAATCGCGCGGGGGCTTCGAGCTCGCGCTGGAGCTCACGGTCAAGGCGCACGCCGCCGGATACGCGATCGCCGAGCTGCCCACCACTTGGACCGATCGGGTCCACGGAAAGAGCAACTTCAAATTGTTCAAGTGGCTGCCTTACTACCTGCGCTGGTATTTCTTCTGCATCGCTCACTCCGGAGCGCGCCGCAAGGCGCTGCACCCGAGCGAGCACGCTCCGATCACCAGAAAGTAATAGTTGCAGAAGGCCTGTTTGTTGAACGCGAAGAACAGGGCCAGGATCATCGCCACACCCGCGGCGAATCCCGACGGGGAGCGCGCACCGCGCCAGACGGCCAGCCCGGCGCCCACCGCCGCGGCGGCGAAGGCAACCCAGGTCGGCCAATGCTGGTCGCCTCGCGCGAACCAGGAGAGGTAGCTCAGGGCGTCCGCGCGAAACGGCTGATGGAGCTGCAGGGTGATCGCGCTGCGCACGAAAGCTTCCACGTTCCAGAGGAAGAACGGCAGGGTAATCGCCACCGCGATCAGCGTCGCCTTGCCCAGCGTGCGGGCGTAGTCCTTCCATTGAAAAGGCCGGGGCATCAGGAGCGCCAGCGCCGGGACGGCGAGGAAGGTGTACTGCTTGGAGGCGAGGAAGAGGCCGAAGAGCAGCGCCACGTGCTTGGGTGCGCGGCTCGCGGCGAACACCGTCGCGGCGAGGAGGACGAGGACGAGGGGGTCGGTCCAGCCCTGCTCGAGGACGAAGAAGATCCGGGGGGTGAACAGAAACAGGGTGGCGGCGAAGGCGGCCAGCGGACCCGGCCTCGAGTAGGCCATCAGGCCGCCGGAGATCGTCATCGCCGCAAGCTGCGAGTAGCGGTAGTCGCCGGTGAGCAGGTGGCCCGGCAACGCCATCAAAAGACTTAGCGGCGGGTAGGGGAAGCCGAAAGTGAGCCGACCGTTGACCGACACCCCCGGCCCGTAGAAGGGAAAAACATTGCCGTAGATGTCCGGGTAGGTGATCGAGTACGGGTTGATCCCGTGGAGGAGGGCCTGGAGCCCGTCCCGCTGGAAGAAGTAGACGTCGATGTACGGGTTGGGCGTCTTCCGGATCATCCACACGCCGAGCAGGAAATGGACGACAAGCAGCATCGGAATCCGCAGCGGGCCGAACCACGACCGGTTCGCGAAACCCGCGCCGGCGAGCAGGCTGGCGATGATGATGCCCGCGACGAAAGGGAGGAAGTCTCCCGCCGTCGACAGGCGTACGTACATCCCCGGACGCTCGTAGAGCAGCTGGATCATCTGAGCCGCTATCCCCACGCCCGCCACGGCCAGCGCGGGCGCGGCGCCCAGGGAAGCCCAAGAATTGCTGCGCGCCATCACGACCGCGCCGATGCAGGCGACCAGCGAGAGGGTCAGCCAGGCGACCGCCTGGGGGTGCAGATTCCCATTCGCTACCTGCACCGCCTGGCCGAGCGCGGTCGCCGCGGTCGCCAGCGCGAAGGCGGAGAAGGGGGACTCTTCGGGGAGAGAGGTCACGCGAACCGGGCGGAAAACGCGGATGATGGTGCCACCGCACCCCTGTTTACGCTAGATTATCGGTGCCGTTGGTGAGTCGTCTGCCCGGGTGAGCCGCGACTTGATAGTGCCGGCAACCTAAAGCATCGAATCGCCCGCGAATTCGGCACCGAAAGAATGCGAGCGTTCTTGGACAACACGGAAGATCTCCCCTGCGAGCAGCTGCGGCTCGGGATCGATGGGTTTCGCCTCGAGGATCTCTACGAGCCTGCGGGCCTTCGGCGGCTGACCGAGCGCTTCTTTTCGGATCTGCGCCACGCCGATCCCGCGCTCGCCGGGGAGCTCGATGCCTACCGTGCTGGCGGCGGAAAGTCCCTTCCCGCGCCCGCCGAGTCTGAGCTCTTGATCCGGGTGGCGGCGCAGGTGTCGGAATTCGTCGCCAAGCTGTTCGGCATCCAGGCGGCGAGGGCGAAGCTGTCGCAGCGATTGCTCGGCGAGCTGCCGCTCTTCGATTTCAAGCGCGAGTTCATCAGCCGCCGCGTCTTCAAGAAGGGAGCGCCGGACCGACCCACCGTCGATGAGCTTCCCGAGCTGACCGCGCGGATGCGGCTGCTGCTGCGACTGGGCTTTCATCGGAACGAGGAGGGCGACGCCGAGCGCGCCCTCGCGGAATCGATCCTCACGCTCCTGGACATCGAAAGGCTCTTCGCCGGCCAACTGGCGAAGGCGCCGGCCCCGGAGGGAAAGTCGGAATCGCTGAGCGCTCGCTGGCAGTCTCTGCGCCGGGCGCTGCTCTCGACTCCGGAGGGGGCGCAGGCTTTCGGGCCGGCTCTCGCGTCCTCGGGAAGCGATGCCGACGAGCTCGAGGCGGTGCGGCGCCTGATCGCGCTCGCCGATCGCTGGACCTACGCCCGCGCCCTCCATCCGATCGAGAAGAAGGCGATCCGGAATTGGAGCACCCATCTTCAGCCCAAGCCGCTCGCCTACGACGCGCTCGTCGAGGTGAAGAGGCCCGACCCGAGCCTCGCCGAGGCGATCGAGGGGCTCGATGAGCACTCCCGCCGTCGCGACGGCTTCGGCCTCACCGACCGCCGCTACGAGCCTCGCCGGGTGATGAGCGAGGTGGACTACTGCATCCTCTGCCACGAGCGCGAGAAGGACTCCTGCGCGAAGGGGTTCAAGGCCGGCGATCCGGTGGCGAACGGGAACACCTACAAGCGCAACCCGCTCGGGATCCCCCTCAGCGGCTGCCCCCTGGACGAGCGCATCTCCGAGGCCCACGCGCTCAAGGGAAAAGGCGACTCGCTCGCTTCCCTGGCGATGATCATGCTCGACAACCCGATGGTGCCGGGGACCGGACATCGGATCTGCAACGACTGCATGAAGTCCTGCATCTTCCAGAAGCAGGAGCCGGTGAACATCCCGCAGATCGAGACCTCCGCGCTGACCGACGTGCTCGACCTGCCCTACGGCTTCGAGATCTTCGGCCTGCTCACCCGCTGGAACCCGCTCAACGTCCGGCGCCCGCACCGGCTGCCCTACCGGGGCAAGAAGGTCCTGGTGGTGGGGCTCGGGCCGGCCGGATACACCCTGGCCCATTATTTACTGTCCGAGGGATTCGGCGTGGTCGGGATCGACGGCCTGAAGATCGAGTGCTTCCCCGACGAGCTGACGGGGAGCAACGGCCATCCAATGCGGCCGATCCGCGACTTCAGCAGCATCGCCAGCGAGCTGGACCAGCGCATCCTCGCCGGGTTCGGCGGCGTCTCCGAGTACGGAATCACCGTGCGCTGGGACAAGAACTTCCTCACCCTCCTCCACCTGACCCTGGCGCGCGAGCGCAACTTCCGCATCTACGGCGGCGTCCGCTTCGGGGGGACGCTGACCGTCGACGACGCCTGGGCGCTCGGCTTCGACCACATCGCGATCGCCGCCGGGGCCGGCAAGCCCACCGTGATCGGGATGAAGAACAACCTCCTCCGCGGGATCCGCAAGGCTTCCGATTTCCTGATGGCGCTGCAGCTCACCGGCGCCTTCAAGGAGGATTCCCTCGCCAACCTCCAGGTCAGCCTGCCCGCGATCGTGATCGGCGGCGGGCTGACCGCCACCGACGCCGCCACCGAGCTCGCCGCCTACTACCCGGTGCAGGTGGAGAAGGTGCTGGCGCGCTACGAAGCGCTCTCTGCCTCCGGGCGCGAGAGCACTTTCTGGGAGAAGCTGGACGCGGAGGAGCAGGCGACTTTCAAGACCTTCCTCGCCCACGGGCGCGCCATCCGGGACGAGCGCGCCCGGGCGCGGGCCGCCGGCGAGACCCCCAACTTCGCCCGCCTGGTGCGCGAATGGGGCGGCGTCTCCATCTACTACCGCCGCGGCCTCACCGAATCGCCCGCCTACCGGCTCAACCACGAGGAGGTCGCCAAATCGCTCGAGGAAGGCATTCGATTCGTCGAGCGGATGAGCCCGCTGGAGGCGCTGGCGGACGAGCACGGCGCGGTTCGGGCCATCGTGTTCGAGCGGATGGAGCAGAGAGGCGGCAAGCTCGTCGGCAGCGGGCAGCTCTTCGAAATGCCGGCGAAGACGGTCTGCGTCGCCGCGGGGACCTCCCCCAACGTGATGTACGAGAAGGAGTATCCGGGGACGTTCGAGCTGGACAACGCGAAGCAGTTCTTTCGAAGCTTCGAGCTGGTGGAGAGCGGAGAGGCCTTCTCGCTCCAGCCGGTGACCGCCAGCGAGGATCTCGGCGGGAAGATCGGTTACTTCACCTCGTACCGGCAAGGCGGGCGATTCATCAGCTACTACGGCGACAATCACCCGACCTACGCGGGCAACGTCGTCAAGGCGATGGCCTCCGCCAAGGATGGCTATCCGGAGATCGTTCGGCTCTTCGCGCGCGAGCTCGAATCCCTGGACCTGGGCGATGCGAAGGCCCAGGAAGAGCGCGATCGGAGCCTGCGCACCCTCTTTTCGAGGCTGGACGACGCGCTCAAGGCGACGGTCGCCGCGGTCAATCGGCTCACCCCGACCATCGTCGAGGTGGTGGTGAAAGCGCCGTACGCCGCCCAGCACTTCCAGCCCGGACAGTTCTATCGGCTGCAGAACTACGAGCGAAGCGCTCCGGTGATCGACGGAACCCGCTTGACCATGGAGGGGCTGGCCCTGACCGGCGCCTGGGTGGACAAGGAGAAGGGGCTGCTTTCGACCATCGTGCTCGAGCTCGGTTCCTCGTCGCGGCTGTGCGCCTCGCTCAAGCCCGGCGAGCCGGTGGTGCTGATGGGACCGACCGGCGCGCCCACCGAGATCGGGAAGGGCGAGACGGTCGTCCTGGTGGGCGGCGGTCTGGGCAACGCGGTGCTCTTCTCGATCGCCAGGGCCCTGAAGATGGCGGGGTGCACAGTGATCTACTTCGCCGGTTACAAGCAGCGGGCCGACGTCTTCAAGATGCACGAGATCGAGGCGGGGACGGACCAGGTGATCTGGTCGGTGGACATCGGCGAGATGATCTGCCCCGAACGTCCTTCCGATGTGACCTTCCGCGGAAACATCGTCCAGGCAATGACTGCCTATGCCGAAGGGAAGATCGACGCTCCCCGGAGGATCGGCTTCGAGGAGGTCGATCGGATCATCGCCATCGGCTCGGATCGAATGATGCGGGCGGTGAAGGAAGCGCGTCACGGGGTGCTCAAGCCCTACCTCAAGCCCCAGCACACCGCGATCGCCTCGATCAACTCGCCGATGCAGTGCATGATGAAGGAGATCTGCGCGCAATGTCTCCAAAAGCACGTCGATCCCGCCACCGGCAAGGAGACGGTCGTCTTCTCCTGCTTCAACCAGGACCAGAAAATGGACGAGGTGGACTTCACCAACCTCAACCGCCGCTTGCGGGTGAACACCGTCCTCGAGAAGCTCTCCAACGCCTGGCTCGACCATCTCTTGTCGAAGGCGCCGAGCGCGACCGGCAATTAACGCGCCGGCCCGGGAACGAAGGTGGCCATGGCCTCCTTGAAGGACCGGGTCAGCTCGGCCTCATGGGCGAGGAGCAGATCCACATTCGAATCGCCGAACTGGCGCCGCTCTTCGGTCAAACGGGCGAACTCCTCGCGGCTCTTCTCCAGATCGGCGATCGACCTGCCCACCTCCTCGCGCCGCTCTCCGGAGAGCTTGGAGTGCAACGCCTTCATCCGCTCCAGCGAATCGTCGCTGGGCGGAGTCGCGCCGTAGACTCGTTTGCCGATCACCGCCCGGACCATCTGCTCGATCGCGGAGAGCTCGTGACGCGAAAGACCGCTCTTGTGGCGGGCATCCTCCTCCGCTTCCGCGAGCTTCGACAGGGCGCCGGCGTCGCCGCCTCCGCCGTCGAGCCGCGCGGCATAGAGCCGCAGCATCCGGTGCTGGTAGGAAAGGTACGAGGAGAGCTTCTCCTCGGTGAGCGCCACCCGTCCGGTGGTCTCCCGGGAAGCGGTCGAGAGGCCTTCTGAGCGCTCGCCCGCCGGGGGCGGCCCGCTCGCCGGCTCCCGGGTGCACGCGGCGGCGATCAGGCCGACCAACGCCGCGGCGCACGTCCAAAAAACCATCTTTCGGCGCTCAAAGTCTTCTGGAAAGCTCTGCATTACCTTTGACCCGGAGCAACAGCCTCATATACGAACAGGCCGGGGAGGCCCGTAGGGGAGGATGCTTGAAGATTTTCCTGGTGAGACATGGGGACGCGGACGCTGACGTGCCTGAAGGCCTGGGGGACGAAGCCCGGGCCTTGACGGTGAAGAGCCGGCAGGCACTGGTCTCTCATTTCGCGGCGCTCACCGAGCACATGGGCGGAATCGATCTGCTGCTCACCAGCCCGCTGGTCCGGGCGGTCCAGACGGCGCAGATCCTCTCCACGGTCCTCAAGCACGAGGGGCTTCTCCACGCGCACCGCAGCCTCGTTCCCGAAATGCCGGTGGGAGCCATCGAGTCCCTTCTGCGCCAGAAGGAGGGCCAGAGCATCGTCCTCGTGGGTCACGAGCCGTCGATGGGGGCAATGGCGGCGCACCTGCTCGGCCTGCCCTCCTGGACCAAGCGCGTTCACCCCGGGACGGTGATTGGAATCGAGAAGACGGGCGACGATGCCCCGAGCGCGCGCCTGCTTTTCTACGCCGCACCCGGTCAGCAGCTGCTCGAAGCGATCTAGGCGCCTGCGCGGCGACAGGGGTCTATACCTCCAGGACCTCTTTTTCCTTCTTCTGAACGATCTCGTCGATTTTCACCACGCCCTGGTCGGTTTCCTTCTGGACCTTCTCCGTGGCCCGCTTGAGATCGTCCTCGCTGATGCTCTTCTTCTTGAGCAGCTCCTTGAGCTTCTCGTTGGCGTCGCGGCGCTCGTTGCGCACCGCGACCTTGTGGTCTTCGCCCTTGTGGCGCACCTGCTTGGCGATGTCCTTGCGGCGCTCCTCGGTCAGCGGGGGGATGGGGAGTCGGATGATCTCCCCGTCGTTCATCGGATTGATTCCGATGTTCGCCTCGGTGATCGCCTTTTCGATCTCTTTGAGCTGGCTCCGGTCCCAGGGCTTGATCGTGATCAGCCGGGGCTCGGGCACCGAGAGGGAGGCGACCCCGGAGAGCGGCGTGGCCGTTCCGTAGTAATCCACCCGGATGCCATCGAGCAGCGCGAGGCTCGCGCGACCGGTCCGGATCCGGCTCATGTCCTTGCGCAAATCGTCCAGCGTCTTATCGATCCGCGCCTTCAACTCCTTCACGACCTCTTCGTGCAGCATGGATCCTTCCTTTCCTATGCCCAGGCGGTCTCCGCCGCACCGACCAGGGTCCCGAAATCGCCACTCCCCTGGATCGCTCGCCAGATGTTTCCCTGGCCGGTCAGGTCGAAGATGATGATCGGAAGGTTGTTGTCCTTGCAGAGGGAGATCGCGGTCGAATCCATCACGTTCAGGTTGTTCTGCAGAACGTGCATATAGGTGAGGGTCTTGAACCGCCGCGCGGACGGGTCGAGCTTCGGATCCGCGCTGTACACCCCATCCACCTTGGTCGCCTTGAGAATCACCTCGGCGTTGATCTCCATCGCGCGCAGGGAGGCCGCCGTGTCGGTGGTGAAGTAGGGATTTCCGGTGCCGCCGGCGAAGATCACCACCCTGCCCTTCTCGAGGTGGCGCACCGCGCGGCGGCGGATGTACGGCTCGGCGATCTGCTCCATCTTGATCGCGGATTGCACCCGGGTGTAGACGCCCTGCTTTTCCAGCGCATCCTGGAGCGCCAGGCCATTGATCACCGTGGCCAGCATCCCCATGTAGTCCGCGCTCGCGCGATCCATGCCCTGGGTCGAGCCGGCGACCCCGCGAAAGATGTTGCCGCCGCCGATCACGATGGCTATCTGGACGCCCGAGGCGACGACGTCTTTCACCTCGCTGGCGATCCGGGTCAGGACCGCCGGGCTGATTCCGTACTTGCCATCGCCCATCAGGGCTTCGCCCGACAGCTTGAGGAGGATGCGGCGGTAGCGCGTCTTCGAATTGGAATCGGCCATCTCGGCACGCTTGTACCGCCCGCCCGGCGGTGGATCAACCTACTGTTTTGGCGAGACGTTCCCACCGCCGATGGCTTTCGCGACCTCGGCGGCCAGGTCTTCCTTGCGCTTCTCGATGCCCTCCCCGACCTCGAAGCGGGCGAAGCGCCGGACCGAGATGTTCTCGCCGATCTGGGCGACCTTCTCGGTGATGACGTCCTTGATCTTCCTCTTGTCGTCCTGGATCCAGGGCTGATCGACCAGGCAGTAGGTCTCGAAGAACTTTTCCATCTTGCCGGCGATGATCTTGTCGAGGATCGCCTCCGGCTTTTTCTGCTCGATGAGCTTGTGCCGCTCGATTTCGCGCTCCTTCTCGAGCACGTCCGCGGGCACTTCCTCGCGCCGCACGTAGAGCGGCTTGGCGGCCACGACCTGCATCGCCAGATCCTTGACCAGGCGCTGGAAGTCCTCGTTGCGCGCCACGAAATCGGTCTCGCAATTGACCTCGACGATCGCGCCGAGCCTTCCGCCGTGAACGTAGGTGCCGATCAGGCCCTCGCCGGCGATCCGGCCCGCCCTGCGCTCCGCCCCGGCGATGCCCTTCTTGCGGAGGTACTCCTCCGCCTTCGCGAAGTCGCCCTGCGACTCGGCGAGCGCCTTCTTGCAATCCATCATCCCGGCCCCGGTCTTCTCCCGGAGCTCCTTCACCATTGCGGCGGTGACCTCAGCCATCTTCTTCTCCTGAATGGGTCGAAATCTCTCGTTCCCGGTGAGATCCGGGTCCTTTGGCCCCTACTCCGTCTTGGCCAGCTCGGGGCTCGGTTCCTCGGCGTCGACCGGGACCATCTCCGACGTTCCGGCGGCGCCCCCCTTGATCTCCACCAGGGGTCCGCGGCGTTCGGCGCTTCGGTCCGGACGGCGATCGCGATCGCCCCGGCGGGGACGGCGCTCCTCTCGCGTTCCGCGCTCCTGCGCTTCGGCCTGGTCGCGCTCCGCGGCGCCGGAGGCGCGGTACCTCGCCGCTCCTTCGATTCCCGCGTTGGCGATCTTCGAGGTGAAGAGGCGAATCGATCGGATGGCGTCGTCGTTCCCGGGGATGATGAACTCAATCCCGTCCGGGTCGCAGTTGGTGTCGACCACCCCGATCACCGGAATCCCGAGCCGATTTGCCTCGTGGACCGCGATCGCCTCCTTCTTGGGATCGATCACGAAAAGGCAGCCGGGCAGCCGGGTCATGTCCTTGACGCCGCCCAGGTTCCTCTCCAGCTTCTGGCGCTCGCGCTCCAGGGAGGCGACCTCCTTTTTCGGCAGGCGCTCGAAGGTCCCGTCCTCGGCCATCTTCTCCAGGGACTTCAAGCGATCGATGCCCTGCTTGATCGTCTTGAAGTTGGTCAGCGTTCCGCCGAGCCACCGCGTGGTGACATAGAACTGGCCGGATCGCTTCGCTTCCTCCTGGATGGTGTCCTGCGCCTGCTTCTTGGTCCCCACGAAGAGCACCGAGCCCCCACGGGCGGTGACTTCGCTGACGAACCTGAACGCCGCGCGCGCCATGTTCACCGTCTTCTGGAGATCGATGATGTAGATGCCGTTGCGCGCGCCGAAAATGTACGGCTTCATCTTCGGGTTCCAGCGTTTGGTCTGGTGGCCGAAGTGAACGCCGGCCTCCAGGAGTTGCTTCATGGTGATGCCGCCAGCGGGCGCCATGGTCTGCGGCTGGCTGGGCATCTCCTGCGTTTCTGTCTGTTGCTGTTCCACCATTTTCGGTTCTCTCCGCCACGCCCGCTTTAAAAGCCGAAAACCTAATCACTTCGAGATGACCTTTGCTTCAAGGTCGCCCGAAGGGAGCACCGAGTCCCGGCACGGGTGTGTGTGTATTTGACTACTTAGACCGCACGCCTGAGGCGAGCCTTAGGCGAACTTCGCTACCTACCAGAACCTCGCCGATCCACGCAAGCGAACGTCGCCTGCCTTCCGGACGGCGCTGCTTTCAAGCCGCCACCGCCCCGCAGCACTTCTTGTACTTCTTGCCACTGCCGCAGGGACAGGGGTCGTTCCGGCCGATCTTCGGGCCCTGCCGGACCACCGCCTGGCGCTGCGCCGGCCCCGCACCCGGCTCGGCCTTGCCATCGGCGCCGCCGCGGCCCTCGACGATGTTCCGCTGCCGCTGCCGCATCATCCGCTGCATCCGGGCGGTGTCCTCCGAGGTGTTGCGCTGGACCCGCATCAACTGGCTGACGAAGCCCTGCTTGATCGCCGCCAGCATCTGGATGAAGCCCTCGTAACCCTCTTTCTTGTACTCCTGCTTCGGATCCTTCTGGCCGTACCCGCGCAGGCCGATCCCCTGGCGCAGGTGGTCCATCGCCAACAGATGGTCCTTCCAGAGCTGGTCGATGGTGGCGAGGAAGCGGACCTGGCAGAAGCGGTGGAAGTCCTCGCCGAACTCCTGCTCCCGCTCGTTGTAGATCTTCTCCACCACCCGGTAGATCTGCTCCTGGAGCTCGGCCACCGTCCCCGAGGCGTTGAAGCTCATCTCCACGTTGAAGATGTCCTTCACCGCTCGCTGGAGGGCCGCCACGTCCCAGGTGTTGGGGTTGTTGGTCGGACAGTAGGCCTCGCTGGTGGCGACGATCGCGTCCTCCACCGCGTCGAGCACCATCTCCCGGAAATCCGCCCAGGTCACCATCCGTTCGGACCGGATTTTCGCCTTGGTTTTCTTGTCCTCGTCGTACTCGACCAGCGCGGTCCCGGCGCCCGCGGCGAGCACCTGCCGCCGAAGCTTGTAGATGGTGCGCCGCTGCTGGTTCATCACGTCGTCGTACTCGAGCAGGTTCTTGCGGATGTCGAAGTTGTGGCCCTCGACGCGCTTCTGGGCGTTCTCGATCGCCTTGGAGAGCCACTTGTGCTCGATGACTTCGCCTTCCTGCATCCCCATGCGCTCCATCAGCCCGGAGATCCGCTCTGAGCCGAAGATCCGCATCAGGTCGTCTTCGAGCGACAGGTAGAACTTGGAGACGCCGGGATCGCCCTGGCGGCCGGATCGGCCGCGCAACTGGTTGTCGATCCGGCGCGACTCGTGCCGCTCGGTGCCGAGGATGAACAGGCCGCTGAGCCCCACCACCTCGTCATGCTCGGCCTTGGTCTGCTGGGTGAACTTCGCCAGCGCCTCCTGATAGCGGCGAGCATGGTCCGCGAGCGCCTGTTGATACGGGGCCAGGTCCAGCGGCTCGCCCTCCACCGGCTCGGGGGGCAGCGGCTCCGGCCCGACCTCGTGCTTGGCCAGCGCCTCCGGGTTGCCGCCGAGGAGGATGTCGGTGCCTCGGCCGGCCATGTTGGTGGAGATGGTGACCGCGCCCTTGCGCCCGGCCTGGGCGACGATCTCCGCCTCCCGCTCGTGGTGCTTGGCGTTGAGGACGTTGTGGGGAACTCCGCGTTTCTTGAGGAACTTGGAGAGGACCTCGCTCTTGGCGATGGACACGGTGCCGACGAGGACCGGCTGCCCTTTCTTGTTGAGCTCCTCGAGCTCCGCCGCGGCCGCTTCGAACTTCTCGCGCTCCGTCTTGTAGACCACGTCCTCGAAATCCTTGCGGACCATCGGCTTGTTGGTCGGCACGACCCGGACGTCGAGGTTGTAGATCTTGGCGAACTCCTCCGCCTCGGTGTCGGCCGTTCCGGTCATGCCCGACAGCTTGGTGTACATGCGGAAGTAGTTCTGGAAGGAGATGGTGGCGAGCGTCTGGTTTTCGTTCTCGATCGTGACGCCCTCTTTGGCCTCGATCGCCTGGTGGAGTCCGTCCGACCAGCGCCGTCCGGGCATCAGGCGTCCGGTAAATTCGTCGACGATGATGACCTCGCCCTCCTTCACCACGTAGTCCCGGTCGCGCTTGTAGAGGGTATGGGCGCGCAGGGCCTGCTCCACGTGGTGGAGGGTCTCGATCTCCGAGGGGTCGTAGAGGTTGGGCACCGCGAGGCGCTTTTGAATCTTCTCCACGCCCTCGTCGGTGAGGCTGACCGACTTGGTCTTCTCGTCCAGCGTGTAATCCTGGTCCGGCACCAGCGCCGGGATGACCTGATCCACCCGGTAGTACTTGTCGGTGGTGTCCTCGGTGGGTCCGGAGATGATCAGCGGGGTGCGCGCCTCGTCGATCAGGATCGAGTCGACCTCGTCGACGATGGCGAAGTTGAGCTCACGCTGCACGTAGTCTTGGAGCCGGAACTTCATGTTGTCGCGCAGGTAGTCGAAGCCGAACTCGTTGTTCTGCCCGTAGGTGATGTCCGAGCGGTACGCCTCCTGACGCTGTGCATCGCTCAGGTCGTGGACGATGCAGCCCACGCTCATCCCCAGGAAGCGGTGGATGCGTCCCATCCACTCGGCGTCGCGCCGGGCGAGGTAGTCGTTGACGGTGACGATGTGGACGCCCCGGCCGCTCAAGGCATTGAGGAACGACGGCAGCGTGGCGGTCAGCGTCTTTCCCTCGCCGGTCTTCATCTCGGCGATGCAGCCCTGGTGGAGGAACATGCCTCCGATCATCTGGACGTCGAAGTGCCGCTGGCCGATCACCCGGCGGGCGGCCTCGCGCACCAGGGCGAAGGATTCGAAAAGGGCGTCGTCCAGCGACCGGCCGTTGGAAACTTGAAGCTTCAGCTCCCGGGTGCGGAGCGGAAAGTCCGAATCTTGAAGGCCCCGCATCTGGCTCTCGAGGACGTTGATGCGGGCGATCTTGGGCCAGGCCTTCTTGAGCTCGCGCTCGTTCTTGGTCCCGATCAGCTTTCTAAGCGTCCACTGGATCATCGCGAATTTGCTCTTCTAACCTCAGGAGCCATCGATCGCCAGTCGGCTCTCCGCGGCGTCCTTCCTGCCTTCAGACCGAGCAACCGGCAAACTGCCTGGCCTTGAGCCAAAGAGCACGCGGCGGAGCCCGCGCTCCTCCCCTTCACTCATCCAGGACGAACTTGCGGGGGTTCTGCGGAATTCCGTTGACCCGCACTTCGTAGTGCAGGTGTGGGCCGGTCGAGCGTCCCGTATTTCCCACCGATCCGAGCTGCGCGCCGCGCTTGATGCGGTCCCCCACCTTGACCAGCATCTCGGCGAGGTGCCCGTAGCGGGTCTTGATGCCATAGCCATGGTCGAGGACGATCACGTTGCCGTAGCTGCCCTCGGAGGCGGCAAACACCACGGTTGCGTTGGAGGGAGCATAGATCGGCTTTCCCGGCTCCGCCGCGATGTCGATCCCGGCGTGCATCATCCGATCCGCGGTGTAGGGATCCAGGCGCTGGCCGAAGTCGGAGGTGACCCAACCGCGGGCGGGCCAGATCGACGGCGTGGAAGCGAGAAGCGACTTCTGGTCTTGGAAATACTCGGTCAATTCCTGGAGGCTCTGCTCCTGGCGACCCGCGGTCGCCGCCAGCCTGTCCAGCCGCGAGGTCAGGACGCGCGGGGCCGCGGAAGACGCGGTCCTTGGCAGTTGGCTCGTCTGAACCTCCGGGGGCGACGAGGTGGGTCCGATCGCCAGTCCGCGATCGGCCTCGGACATCAAGGTGATCGCGCGCAGCTTCTGGTCGAACCGCTCGACCCGATCGAGCGTGGAACCGATGTGGTCCACGCGCTCCCGGACGGTCTTCAGCTGGCCGCGGAGGCTCAGGTTCTCGTCCCGGAGAATCCGGTTTTCCGCGGCGTCGCGGGCGACCTGGAGGTAGTGGGCGGACGCCGCCACGAGCAGGGCGCAAACGAAAAGCGCGACCGCAACCACCTGGATCCGGAGGCTTTTCGATACCCGGTAGCGTGCCACGGGCGAGTTGTCATCGGGAACGACGATCAGCGTGTAGGTCTTCGTGTTGGGCACTGGCACTCCCTGAAAGCCCCGGAACGTCCAAGAGCTCCGGCGCTGGAAGTTAAGTCGCCTGGTGAGGCTATTCAGCTCCCCCGCGCATCCTCCGACGCCGCCGTGGGTTGGCCGGCCTGGAGCGCTGCTAGCACCCGGCTTTGCAGGGTGTCAAGGTGAACAAATCAGGCAACTGCGCGGACGAGGATCACGGTGATGTTGTCATCCCCGCCCCGCTCGTTGGCCATCTCGACCAGCTTCTGGGCCGCGCCGTCGAGCGGAGTCCGGTTGACCACCTTGCGCAGCTCCTCGTCGTCGACCATGTTCGCCAGGCCGTCCGAGCAGAGCACGAAGGTGTCCCCCGTCTCGAGCGTCAATCCCATCACGTCCACCTGGACCTCTTCTTCGAAGCCCACCGAGCGGGTGATGATGTTCTTGTAGCGGGAGTGCTTCGCTTCCTCCGGGGTGATCATCCCCGCCTTGATCTGCTCGTTGACGAGCGAATGGTCCTCGCTGATCTGCTGGATGAGGTCGCCGCGGATGAGGTAGGCGCGGCTGTCTCCCACATGGGCGAAGAAGGCCTGGTCGCCCTTGACCAGCAGGGCGATCACCGTGGTGCCCATTCCCGTGAGTTGCGGATCTTCCTGCGCCGCGCTGAAGATGGCCAGGCAGGCCGACTCCACGGCGTTGCGAATGGCCTCGGGGAGGGGCGAGTCTTGGAGGGGCGCGTCGACCCGGAACGGGTTTTCGCTGCTCTCCTTGGCCAGTCTCAGCTCGCGATCGATCGTCTCCACCGCGATCCGCGAGGCGGTACCGCCGCCGGCGTGGCCCCCCATCCCGTCGGCCACGACGTAGAGCTGGAGCTCCTCGTCGATCAAATAGCTGTCTTCGTTGTGGTTCCGCTTCCGGCCGACGTCGGTAATGCCGGCCGAGGTAACCTTGAAACCGGGCGCCGTGGTTTGCCCTGCGCTGATCGACACGGTTGGAATGCTATGTGAGCCTCCGACTCAGGGCAAGGCGCGGATTGAGGGCTTTTACGCGGAGTGCCGGAGCTTTCCCGACGACCCTGACGCAGCGAGCCGCGCCCGGGATCGGGCCCGTCCCGCTCGGGCCGCGGAGCGGATCAGCGCCTCGGCGGCGCCAAGCGCCTCGCGCGAAATGTCGACCCCCGAAAGAATCCGCGCCAGCTCGCCCGCCCGCGCCTGCCGGTCGTCGAGCGCGGTCACCGTCGAAGAGGAGCGCCCGGCCCTTTCGCGCTTGACAACGAGCAGGTGCTGGTCCGCGTAGGCCGCCACCTGCGCCAGATGGGTCACACACAAAACTTGATAGCCCGCGCTGACCTCCTTGATCATGCGCCCCACGACTTCCGCGGCCGCTCCTCCGAGCCCGCCGTCCGCCTCATCGAGAACGTAGCAGCCGCAGGGATCCGATTGGGACACTGCCCGCTTGAGCGCGAGCAGCACGCGCGAGGCCTCGCCCCCGGAGGCGACGTCGGCCAGCGACTGCGACGCTTCCCCGGGATTGGCGGAGAAGAGGAGCTCGACCTCGTCCATGCCTTCCAGACCCAGGCCGTCCGACTCGACCACCCGGACCTCGAAGCTCGCCCCCGACATCGCCAGCTCGCGCAGTCCCTTTTCCACCTTGCCCGAAAGCTCCTTCGCGGCCTTGAGCCGAGCGGCAAACAGCGAACCGCCCAGCGCCCGAGCCGATTTTTCCGCGGCGCGAAGCCGCTCCTCCACCGCGCTCCGCGCCTTGGCGCGATCCGCGTATCGCGAGAGCTCGTCGGCCAAGTTCTCGCGGCGCTCCGCGAGCTGGGCGATGGCGCACCCGTGCTTTCGACACAGGCGGCGGGCGCCGTCCAGGCGATCGTCGATTTCCGCCAGCCGCTCGGGGTTGGTCTCCAGGCCCGCCCCGTAGCGGGAAAGGGCGCGCGCGACCTCCTCGACCTCGGCGAAGGCGACCTTCAGCCGCTCTTCGGGCGCCTGCAACCCCCGATCGAGCCGTCCCGCATCCGAGATCAGCGCCCCCACCTTGCGCAGGCTCTCGATGATCGAGCCCTCCTCCCCGCGCAGAAGGGATTCCGCGCCCGCGACCGCGCAGCGCAGCTTCTCTGAATTCACCAGGCGCTTTCGCTCCTCCTCCAATTCGTCGCACTGGCCGGGCTCGAGAATGAACCGGTCCAGCTCGTCGAGCTCGAACCGCAGAAACGCGCTCCGGCGCTGCAGCTCCTCCTCGCTTCCCCCCAGCCCCTCGAGCTGGGCCTTGAGCAGCTTCAGCTCGTCCAGCTTGTCCCGATAGGAGATTTTGAGGCCTTCGATTCCGGCGATTCGATCGAGCAGGGCGCGGTGCTGCGATCGATCGAAGAGGCTCATGTAGTCGTGCTGTCCGGAGATGTCGACCACGCCCTTGAGGGCGCCGGCGAGGACTCCGGCGGCGACCAGGGTTCCGTTGACGTACGCCTTTCCGCGCCCATTTCGGCAGACCACCCTGCGCACGCTCACCTCGTCGCCCAGGTCCGGCAACCCCAACGACTGGAGCCGCTCGGCGAGGAGGGGTCCCTTGGCGAAGACGCCCTCGATGCTCGCCTCCTCCTCGCCGGCGCGGATGACGTCGGGACCGGCGCGCCGGCCCAGGAGCAGGCTGAGCGCATCCACCAGAATCGACTTTCCCGCGCCCGTCTCACCGGTGAAGACGGTGAGCCCTTGTCCGAAAGCGATCTCCACCTCTTCGATCACCGCCAGGTTCGACACCCGCAAAGCCAGGAGCATCTCGCGCTTGCCTCCAATCGAGTTGGGGCGAAGCTAGCAAGGGATGGTGACTCTGTACAATTGTTCAGCTAGAGGTCGGGAGTGAGCAGGTCCTCGACGTCCTTCTCGGTCAGCGCCCGGCCGAAGCTGGCGTCGGTGCCCAAAACGCCCTCGGCGAGATCCTTCTTGCGCTTTTGCAGGGCGAGGATCTTCTCCTCCACGGTGCCGCGGACGATCAGCTTGTAGCTGATGATCGCCTTCGTCTGGCCGATGCGGTGGGTTCGATCGGTGGCCTGCTCCTCGACCGCCGGGTTCCACCAGGGATCGTAGTGGATGACGTAGTCGGCCGCGGTGAGGTTTAAGCCCGTGCCACCCGCCTTGAGGCTGATGAAGAACAGCGGCGGCCCGGCCGGGTCGTTGAAGCTGTCGACCCGGGCCATCCGATCGCGCGTCCGGCCGTCGAGGTAGCCGTACTTGATCTGGCGTTCGTCTGCGTGCCGGGTCAGCAGCCCGAGCATCTGGGTGAACTGGCTGAAGACCAGGGCGCGATGTCCCTCCGCAACGATGTCCTGCACCAGCTCGCCGAAGCGCTCGAGCTTGGCGGACGGAGGAAGGGCGGTGGTCGGAGGAAGCTTGAGCAGGCGGGGATCGCAGCACACTTGTCGCAGGCGCATCAGCGCGGCGAAGATCGAGATCCGGCTGCGGGCGAAGCCCAGCTTGTCGATCGACTCGTAGATCTTCCGGCGGCTCTCCTCGAGGACCTGGCGGTAGAGCGCCGCCTGGGCGTCGTCGAGCTCGCAGAAGGCGATGGTCTCCGTCTTCGGCGGCAGGTCCTTCGCCACCTCGCTCTTGAGCCGTCGCATGATGAACGGCCGGATCTTCCGGCGCAGCCTATCGCGGACCTCGGCGTTGTTTTGGACCTGGATCGGCTCCTCGTATCGATCGGCAAAGAGGTCCGATGTCCCCAGAAACCCGGGCATCGCGAAGTCGAAGATGCTCCACAGCTCGCTGAGCCGGTTCTCCAGCGGCGTGCCGGTGAGCGCCAGCCGCTCCTCCGACGGCAGGGATTTGCAGGCCTGGGCGGTCACCGAGTCGGCGTTCTTGATGAACTGGGCCTCATCGAGGATGACGTAGCGCCACTCGATCCCGGAGAGCTCCGCGACGTCGCGGCGGACGAGGGCATAGGAGGTCAGCGCCAGATCCACGTCCTTGAGCCGCTCCGCCCGCTCACGCCGCTCCTGACCGTGCCACACCACGGTGCTCAAGTCGGGGGCGAATCGCTCCACTTCGCGCTCCCAGTTCGCCAGCACGCTGGTGGGAGCGACCACCAGGGAAGGCTTGCGCCCCTCCTCGTCCTTCGCCTTCTGGAGCAGGGCGAGGGCCTGGATCGTCTTTCCCAGGCCCATGTCGTCGGCGAGGATTCCCGACAGGCCGTGGCGGTGGAGAAACCAGAGCCAGCTCAGTCCATCGAGCTGGTAGTGCCGCAGCGTCGCGGTCAGGCTGGACGGCGGCGCGATCGCCGGAAGGGAGCTCAAGTCCTGAAGCTCGCGGATCGCCTTGCGCGCCTTGGCTTCTACCTGGGCGCCCTCGAAGCCTCCGAGCATCTCCAGCGAGGGGGCCTGGAAGAGGGGAAGCCGGGTGCGCTTCTTGCCCGGCAGCGCGCCCGCCTCTTCGAGCAGATCGGCGACCTTGGCGAGCTCGGCGCGGTCCGCTTCCGCGAAGGTGCCGTCCTTGAGCGGCACGTAGCGCCGGTTGGAGCTGAGCCACATCCGGATGGCGCCCAGATCCACTGATTGATCCTCGGTGGCAAAGTCGGCGTCGAGCTCGAACCAGTTCATCCCCGAGGTCCCTACCCGGATCCGCGGTTTGAGCCGGGCGCGAAGGCGAACCTTCGGCCGCTCCGCCGCGTACTGCTCCCAGTTTTTCGGCAGCGTCTGGTACTCGCGCGCCCAGAAGTCGATCGCCCGGTCGCCAGAGATCTCGAAGGCGCCGGTCTGTGGATCGAAGCGGAATCCCTTTTCCAGAAGCAGCTTGCCGGCGGCGCGCTCCGCATCGTCCCTCCGGCGATAGAGCAGCGCCGGCTCCCCCTTGGCGCCGGGTCCGCTGGCGTAGCCGAGGTTCGCCGCCGTCGGAGACACCTGGACGGTGGTCTGGCCGTAGCGCGCCCCGAGGTGCGCCTTCGCCTTCTCCTGCGTCCCCTCGACGGTGAGAATGAACTTCGGCTCGACCGACTCTTCGACCTTGACCCCGTCCGCCTTCAATCCCATCTGGAAGCGGGGCAGATGAGCGGCGAAAAAAGTCAGCACCCGATTCACCTGTGAGGCGGGGAACACCATCGACGGCTCGAGGCGCCACTTGCGCAGAAGCCGCCCGGGCAACCCCGGCTCCACCGGATAGAGGGTCTGTCCGGAGATCAAGTAGGTCTTCGTGCCCGGCAGGAGAATCACGTCCTTGAGCTCGGCGGTGCCGCCGTCGGGAAGCGAGAATTCGATCCGGGCGACTGCCGCGTCCGGCCGGGACTCGAGCTGGATCTGCGGGCGCGCCGCCTCGCTCGCAAACAAGAGAAGCGTCCCCCGGTAGATGACCCGACGGTTTCGCAGCAGATCGACGAGGTCGCAAAGGTCCTCGTCGCTCAGGACGACGCGAGCGTCGTAGCGCGTCTCGAGCCGCGACAGCTCGGTGAAGACCCGCTCGTCCGCCGGTGAGATCCTCGTTCCCGATGCCAGGACGCGCTTGACCTGGATCGGCCCCTTGCCGGGCGCATCCTGGCGCCGGACATCGAGGATCCAGTGCCGGTTGGCCATCCCGGTGTTCGATTGGGTGAGGCGGTAGAGGAACTCGTAGTCGGGAAGCGCGGACAGCCCCAGCCAGCCCTCCAGCTTCGCCAGCGCGGGCAGCGCCAGCACGTTGCCGGAGGGGGCCGCCGAGGCCTTGTCCTCGGGCGCGCCCGGCTGCTGCAGATAGGCCGCCGCCGCGGCGACGACGTGCTTGCAGTGCGGGCCATATTTGCCCCAGGCGGGGCAATCGCAGCGCGACTCGACGCCACCCGGGGTGCGCTGGACTTCGACCGAATATTGCTCACCCGACCCGCCGAGCACGCGGGCGCGAATCGTGCTTCCATCGGCCGTCAGGTCGGATACCCGGCGGCCCTCGGCATACTCGCGTCCCTTCTTGAGGGTGGTGGGCGGAACCTGGTTCCACAGCGGCTTGAGCCACCGAGCGTGCTCGGGCGCAATTTCGATGTCGGAGTCTGGCTTGAGCACAGCAGGCGGAGCGCGCGGGGTGGACCGGCTAGATTACCATAGAAGATGATTCAGGTCGCATCGAAAGCCGGGCGTCCTCCAAACAATTTCGCAACTGGACCGACCGGAGAGCATCCATTAGTTTCTAACGGATAAGGACGAATGCCTTCAGTCGCTATCATCTATTGTGATTCTTGAGGTTACCTGCCCAGGGCCACCCGTGCGGCGGCCGCGGTCAAGCAGGAGCTTGGGATAGTTGCCGAGCTGAGCAAGGGACCAGGTGGGACCTTCGAGGTCAAGGTTGACGGCCAGGTCGTGGCCGCTCGCAAGTTTTGGGGATTCCCTACCGAGGAGGACATAGTGGCCGCCGTCGGTAAGGCGATCGGGCGAACGCCGTCCCCTTAGACCCAAATGCCGAAGCACTGGGTACTCATTGACGGCGATTGAGGCTTTTGACGGCGATCCGCCGCCTGGGTCAGGCGGAAGGACGTCCGCGGCAGCCTGGAAGTCGTGCCTTACCAGGAAGCGCCTTCCCCGCCGATGACGCCGGCGCTGAAAGAGGCATGCCGCAAGGCGGTTCACGTCGTCACCGCCGACGGCGAGATCCTCCGGGGTGGCCGGGCCTCGCTCTTCATCGGGGAGCAGCTCGGCCATCGGCGCCTCGCCAGAGTGCTGCGCGTCCCGCCGCTCGCTTGGGGCGTCGAGTTGGGCTACCAGGTCGTGGCCACTCACCGTCCCTTCTTCTCCCGTTTTTTGTTCCGGCGCACCCCGGGCTGACCGAGTCCGGCGCTTGCCGCCCAAAGCGACATGATTTACGGTCAGCCTCTCCCAAAAAGCCGAGCCGAGGAGAAAAGAACGTCTCGATGCATTTCAGGAGTCGTATGATCCGATGTTTGCAGAGCGGCGGCGCGATGGAGGCCGGCGATTAATCCTCTCCTCTTACCCGTTCGGGCAGCGTGGCGTACGCTGCGCAGGAGCACGAACGTCACCCAGTGGGTGTTTGGCGTCGATGCGACGCAACAGGTCCACCACGACCTCTGGGACATCACCACCGTCGTGCTGCGCAAGGCGATCCGGCAGTACGTTAAGGCCGGAGATCAGGTGCTCGAGCTGGGGACGGGGCAACTTGCGGTACTGAGCATCTACTGCGCGAAGAGGCGCGGCGCCCGGGTTCTAGCGGTCGATATCAGCCAGCGATTCCTCGACAACGCCGCGGACGTCGCCCGAGCGAGCGGAGAGCCTCGAATCGAGTTTCGCTGGAGCGACTGGTTCTCCAAGGTCGCAGATAGCAAGTTCGACATCATCTTCGCCAACATGCCGTATATTCCGACCGCGATGGGAGAGCAGGCGGGGGCGATGAGCGAACATCGCCAGATGTGGGACGGCGGCGAGGACGGCTGCGATCCCGTCCGCATCGTTTTGCGCGATGCGCCGCTCCACCTGGCGCCTCAAGGCCGACTCTTACTGGGCATGAACACCATGTATGTACCCCGAAGCCAAACGCTTTCTTTGATCCGCGCTGCGCCGGGCCTGCAATTCGAGACAATTGTGCGCCTGCCATTTTGCCCAAGCGAAGTCTACGTTGCGTCTTCGAGCCACGGACGCCCGACCCCGCAGTGAACGTCGTGGGCTACTTTCTTGTAGACAGTTTGCCCCGCTCACTTCACGACGAGGAAATCTTCCATTGCCAGCGCGTCGAGGCCGTTTGAAAAAAAGCACCGGAGGGCGTCGAACGGCGTGCAGACGATCGGCTCGCTGCGGACATTGAACGAGGTGTTGAGGATCACCGGGTGATCGCTGTTGCGCCCGACGGACGCGATCAAATGATGCCAACGAGGGAGCACCTCGGAGCGCACGGTCTGCGGCCGCACCGTGCCGTCGACGTGAACCGCGGACGGGCACGCGACTGACATCAACGGCGTGGCCTTTCGGGCGAGGATCATGTACGGCGTTTCGATGGGATCTTGAAGGTACTCATTGCTCTTCTCGATCGTCAGCGAGGGGCAGTACGGGCGCCAGGGCTCGCGCCGTTTGACCCTGCGGTTTACGATCTCCTTCGTCTTCGGATCTTTCGGCAGGGCGATGATGCTCCGGCCGCCGAGGGCGCGCGCGCCCATCTCCGCGCCGCCCTGAAACCATCCCATTATTTTGCCGCGTCCGAGCAGTTCCGCGGCTTCCGCGCCGATGTCCTTCGCCACCGTGTATCGCACGCCGGAGAATTGTAGAGCCGCCTCGATTTCCGCCGGAGTGTACGACGGTCCCCACTGGACGTGAGTCAAGACGTTGCGGGGAGGGTCGCCTTCGTCCGCGGCAAGCTTCAAAGCCGCCCGGATCGCTGCGCCGTCGTCCGAGGAAGCGGGATGGACGAATATATCCTCGACGCCGGCGCGATTCCGGATCACCCCGTTGGCTTTGCAGTTCATGGCCACGCCCCCGGCAAGGCACAGTTTCTTCAGCCCGGTCTGTTTCACGAGGCGCCGCGCCAGCGAGACCATCGCTTCTTCCAGGCGGTCTTGAACCGCGTAGGCCAGATCGACGTAGTTGTCGAGGAGATACTTGCTCAGCTTCTCACCGTTCTTATCGACCATTTCATTGACGCCGATCGGGACCAGGTCCGGATCGTACGAGGTCACGAACTTGTACAAGTGGTCGGTGAAGCGCGGGTGGAATTCATTTCCGCCTAACTTCAAGCACAGCGGGTCGAGCTCGAAACCCTCCGGCGTGATACGGATCACCTTTTCCAGCCGTTCGAGCCACGGATTGTTTGCTCTTCGGCATTCGCCGAGAGCAGCCAGACCCATCAACTTGCCCTCGTCCCGGTTGGCGCGGAAGCCCAGGTAAGCGGTGAATGCCCCGTAATACCAACCCAGCGATTGCGGAATGTCGTAGCCGAAGACCCGCTTCATATTGCCATTGCGAACGGCGTATCCGCTGACGGTGTGCTCTTCCCCGCTGCCGTCCACGACCAGAACGGCGGCGTCCTCGAAGGGCGACTGGTAATAGGCCTGGCAGGCGTGCGAAAGATGGTGTTCCACAAACTCAATCGGCGGCACGGGACCGTGATGCCCCGAGACGCGCAGGTTGTCCCGGATCCCGTTCTCGAAAGCCCCCGCGGTGTGCTTATACAGGTACTCCAGCCCCGCGCCGTTGGAGGAGGCATGCCGGATACTGGGCGGATGGACGTAAGGACTCCCATGAGAGGAGAACTTCATTCGCGCAAGGTGCGTGGCCATCTTCCAGGGATACTTGTGACAATTCCAGCTCACGGCGATCTTGTTCACGTCGCCGAGGCTGAGTTTCTGGCTCTTCAAACACCACTCCAGTGCCAGCGCGGGAAAAGCTCCCTCTGAGCCCTTCAGCCGCGTGAAGCGGTCTTCTTGAGACATTGCAACGAGCTTTCCCTCCCGCACAAGGCAGGCCGAGGGGTTCTCACCGAAAGTATTCAGGCCGAGGATGATCATGAGAGTGGGCGGACTATAGGGTAGGCGCAGGGAAGTAAAGCAAGCGGCATCTGCGCGCCGGCAACACCCGCTCGGCAGGCGAGCTCGTGGCGATCGCGAGCAATAACCCCGCAAAAACTGGAAATACTGCTGGCTCGGCTTTTTGCCGACTTTGACGACGTCGGTCAAAAGATGCGGCTGGGTGTCACTCAATCCCAGGCTTCTGGTTGCTACGGGGCGGATTCGGAGCGCGCCTGAGCGAAGGCCCTCCGGACGAAGACGGGGATCATCTCGCGACGCCAGCCCGGGTCGACATTGATGTTGGTCAGCGGGTGGCACTGTTTGAACGCGATCTGGGCCACCTCGTTCACCAGCGCGTCGTCGAGCGACCGGCCCCGAAAGCGCTCCAGGCCGCCCACCGCGTGGGGCCGGGCGCCGAGCGCGGAGATCACGGTTCGAATCCACTCGACGCTATTGACCGGGTCGACCTTCGCGGCGACGGCGATGGTAAGCGCCGGATAATCGATCGACGCCCGCACGCGGATCTTCTGATAGCCCGCCAGCACGCGCCCTTCGGGATTGGGGACGCATACCTCCACCACCAGCTCGTCGGGCTCGAGGACGGTGTTGACGATCCCGTCGGGGACGTAGAGCTGGGGGAGCGGAATCTCGCGCACGCCGCCCGGGCCGGCGATCCGGACGCTCGCATCCAGCGTCATCAGCACCGGCACGGTGTCGTTCGAAGCGGCCGCGACGCAGCGCTGGCCGCCCTGGACCACGTGGCACACCGTCCCATCCTTCTTCAGGCAGAAGCCCAGGGCTTTGCGCCAGAAGTAGGTCTGGTTGTAGTAGACGCAGCGGGTGTCCAGGCAGAGGTTGCCCCCCAGCGTGCCCGCCTCCCGGAGCTGGGGTCCGGCGATCTGCGACGCGGCGGCGGCGAGGCTAGGCAGCTTTCGTCGGACCAGCGGATCGCGCGCGAGCCGGGCGATGGTGCACATCGCGCCCAGGCGGATCACCGGCCCGTCCTCGGCGATCCCATCGAGCCGGGGGATCCCCTTCAGCCCGACCACGTGCGCGGGGGTGAAGAGGCGGTGCTTCATGTTCGGAACCAGATCCGTCCCGCCGGCGATGACCTTCACCTTGCCCCGATATCGGGAGAGCAAGGCGACCGCTTCCTCGATCGAGGAGGGCGCGTGGTACTCGAACGGGGGCAGGGTGAGCATGGAAGCTACTGCCTCGACTCGCCGGCAGCGCTGACCCGGATCTCCGCCGGGACGCCGGGCAAGCGCCGCTTGCTCTTTTCCCGCAGCAGCTGGAGCACCTTGCCCGGGTGGAAGGGAAGCTCGGTGAGCCGGATGCCGACGGCGTCGCGGATCGCATTGGAGATCGCGGGGATGACCGGGTGCAGCGGACCCTCGCCGGCCTCCTTGGCCCCGTACGGGCCCTTCGGATCTCCGGACTCGACGATCATCGCGGTCAGCTCGGGCGTGTCGAGGCTCGTCGGGATGCGGTAGTCGAGCAGCGACGGACCGCGGTGGAGCCCGGACGGCAGATAGGTCATCTCCTCCATCGCCGCCTCGGCGTAGCCCATGTACACCGAGCCTTCGATCTGGCCTTCGACGAGCGTGGGGTTGAGCGCCTTGCCGCAGTCGTGCGCCGCCCAGACGCGCGGCACCGTCCAGATGCCCGTCTCCGGATCGACCTCGACCTCGACGACGTGCGCGGTGAAGCTGTACGCGGGCGAGGCCCCGATCGTTCCGCCGCGGTAATCCCCGCCGAGCTTCTCGGTCCGATAGCTGCCGGTGGACCCCAGCGTGCCGAACTTCGCCTCCGCCAGTCGGACCGCCTCCTTGAAGGACATGTTGAGCTGCGTCTCGGGCACGAAGATGGTGCCCAGGCTTCCCTCGACGCGGGCGACCTCGACCTCCCACTTCTCGGCGACGGCGGCGGAGATCTGGGCCCACAGCTTCCGGCCGGCCTCGACGCAGGCGATGCCGAGCATGAAGGTCACCCGGCTCGAGTACGCCCCCATGTCGACCGGCGTCAGATCCGTATCGGAGGGGACCACCAGGCAATCGCGGGGATCGCAGCCGATCTCCTCGGCGATGAGGTAGGCGGGGATCGAGTTCGAGCCCTGGCCGATGTCCGAGGCGCCGGAAAAGATCGTCACCTTGCCGGAGCGATCGAGCTTCACCTGGATGCCCGCCTGGGGCATCTCGTTCGGATAGACCGGATACGCGGTTCCGCTGATGTACATCGACCCCGCGACGCCCAGGCCGCGGCCGAAGCCGAGCTTGCCCTTGCGCTGCTTCCAGCCGCTCGCTTCCTCGACCAGATCGAGGCAGCGCAGAAATCCGTTCGAGGTGATCAGCTGACCGTTGATCGTCTTCACGTTCTCGCCGATGAAGTTGCGCCGCCGCACCTCGATCGGATCGATGCCCAGCTTCTCCGCGGCCATGTCCAGCGCCACCTCGAAGGCGAACCGCGGCTGGACGCTGCCGTGGCCGCGCTTCGGCCCGCAGGGCGGCTTGTTGGTGAAGACGCGCGTGGAGTCGAAGTGATAGGCGCCGAACTGGTACGGCCCGGTGAGCAGCTGCCCCGCGTAGTAGGCCGTCACCAACCCGAACGAGCTGTAGGCGCCGCCGTCGATCAGGATCTTCGACTCGACGGCCTCGATCCGCCCCGCGGTCGACAGCCCCACCTTGAAGCGCATCTTCATCGGATGCCGGCCGCGGTGGGCCCAGAAGACCTCCTCGCGGGTGAAGAGGCACTTCACCGGACGGCCGGTCTTCATCGAGAGCTTGGCGACGACGAACTCGAGGCTGAACGGATCCGACTTTCCCCCGAAGGCGCCGCCGAGGAACGGCTGGATGACCCGGATCCGCGCCTCCGGAAGCCCGAGCACCCGCGAAAGCTCGCGGTGCACGTAGTGCGGGATCTGGGTGGAGGACCAGACGGTCAGGTCCCCGTTCGAATCGTAGTGGCCGATCGCGCAGTGCGGCTCGATCGGCGTATGGGTCGATCCCTCGTAGAAGAACGACTCGTCGGCGACCGCGGCGGACCCAGCGAACCCTCCGCCCACGTCGCCGAACGCGAGCTCGACGTGCTTGGAGATGTTCCCCTGCTTGGAGCTTTCGTGGATCTTGATCCGCTCCTCGCGAAGCGACTCCTCGGGATCGATCAGCGCCGGGAGGATCTCGTATTCGACGTCGATCAGCTCGAGCGCCTCCTCCGCCGCCAGCTCGTCCACCGCGGCGACCGCGGCGACCTCATCGCCGATGAACCGCGCCTTGTCTGCGGCGAGGGCCTGCTCGTCGGGCGTCCAGGGAATGACGCCGTAGCGGGTGGGGATCTCCTTCCCCTCGAGCACCGCGACGACGCCCGGGTGCGCCAGGCAGCGGGCGAAATCGATCCGCTTGATCCGCGCGTGGGCGTGCGGGCTGCGCAGGATCTTGCAATGGAGCATCCGGGGGAGCTGGATGTCATCGGCGTAGATCGCTTCGCCGGTGGCCTTCTTCAGGCCGTCGACCTTGCGCAGCCGGCGGCCGATCACGCTGGGCTTTCGGCTCGAGCTCATCGCGCCGCTCCGGTGGTGGCGCGCGGATCCAGCTCCTCGACCCGCCGCTGCCCCGAGGCAACCTCGACCGCGTCGAGGATCTTGGTGTAGCCGGTGCAGCGGCAGAGGTTTCCGGCCAGCGCCTCCTTGATCTCCTGCCGGGTGGGCTTCGGGTTTCGATCTAGCAAGGCCGCGGCGCTGATCATCATCCCCGACTGGCAAAAGCCGCACTGGAGCGCGCCGCAGAAGTCGAACGCATCCTGGACCGGGTGAACCCTCGCCCCGTCCGCCAGGCCCTCGATGGTGGTGATGCGATCTTTCTGGTGCTCCACCGCGAGCGCGATGCAGGAGAGGATCGCCGCCCCGTTGGAGAGCACGGTGCAGGCCCCGCAGTCGCCCTTGTCGCAGCCCTGCTTCGAGCCGGTGAGCCCGACGACGTAGCGGATCGCCTCCAAGAGCGTGGTCCGCGGCTCGATGGCGATCTCGTGCCGCTGGCCGTTCAGGTCGAGCGAAATCAGGATCTTTTGGGGACGGTCGAGCACGTTCTCGTATATAGCGCGCGAACGAGGGGGGTCAACGCTTGGGCCGCCCCGGCGGCGACTACCTTTCGCCCCAGCGCAGCTTCTGCCGGAGCATCCCAAAGTAGTCCAGCCGGGGGTTGCGGACCAGGATCACCCGATTGGGGGAGCGCTCTACCTCGAGTCGATCGCCGGTTTGCAGCGACAGCCCGGCCTGCCCATCGAGGGTTAAGTAGAAATCCTCGGCCTCTCCGCGAAGCACGACGCTGACCACCTGGCTCCCGGGGACGACGATCGGCACCTGCGTGAGCGAGTGGGGGCAGATCGGCGTGAGGATGATGCAATCCGCCGCCGGGTGGACGATCGGCCCTCCCGCCGAGAGCGAATAGGCGGTCGATCCGGTCGGCGTGGCGACGATGACGCCGTCGGCCTTGAAGGTGGTGACGTATTGTCCCTCGACGAGCATCTCGTGGTCGCCGATCCGGGCGAGGGCTCCCTTGCCGATCACCACGTCGTTCAGCACCTCGTCCTGAAAGATCACCTGGTCGGCGCGCAGGAGCCGGCAGGAGAGTTTCATCCGCGAATCGGTGGTGAGGCGGCCGGCGAGGATCTCGTCCAGGGCGGCGAACGCCTCGCGCCTCGGAATCTCGGTCATGAACCCGAGGCTGCCCAGGTTGATGCCCAGGATGGGCACCGGCCGGCCGGCCACCAGGCGCGCCGCGTGGATGAAGGTGCCGTCGCCGCCGAGGACGATCACCAGATCCGCGCGCGCGGCCAGCTCGTGCTCCGGTCCGGAGCGATCCCAGCCGAGCACTTCGGCGAGGTGGTGCTCGGCGAGGAAAGTCCGGTCCGGGTAGCGCTCTTGAATCTGCTTCGCGAGCACCGCAGCCTCGGGATTGCCGCGCTTCGCTACCAGCATCAGAGTTTGCACCAGGCGGTTTTAAGCCGTCGCGGCTCGGCTGTCAGCCCTGCTATAGGATCTTCCCTCAAAGATGGACCTGTTCGAACAAGCGGGCGAGAAGGACTCGGAGGCCCGCGCCCCTCTCGCAGAGCGGGTGCGGCCGCGCACCCTCGAGGAATTCGTCGGGCAGGAGCACCTCACCGGACCCGGCCGCTTTCTCCGCCGGGCGATCGAGGCCGACCAGGTTCCCTCGCTCATCTTCTGGGGTCCCCCGGGCACCGGCAAGACCACCCTGGCGAGGATCATCGCCAACGCCACCGGGGCGCACTTCACCTCGGTCTCCGCGGTGATGGTGGGAGTCAAGGACATCCGGGAGATCGTCGCCGCCGCCCAGCAGCGCTGGAACTTAAACCGCCAGCGCAGTATCCTCTTCATCGACGAGATCCACCGGTTCAACAAGGGCCAGCAAGACGCCCTCTTGCCCCACGTCGAGCGCGGCACGATCACCCTGATCGGCGCGACCACCGAGAATCCCTCCTTCGAGGTGAACTCGGCGCTCCTCTCCCGGAGCCGCGTCCTTACTCTGCGCGGCCTCGAGGAGGATGAGCTGGTGCAGGTGCTCCAGCGCGCCCTGGACGACCGTCGCGGGCTCGCCGGGAAGGTGAAGGCGGATGCGGATGCGCTCGAATACCTCGCTCACACGGCGAGCGGCGACGCGCGCAAGGCCCTCACGGCGTTGGAGGTCGCCTCGCAGCAGGGGTCGGGCAAGGTGACCAAGTCGGTCGCCGAAGAGGCGGTCCAACAGCGCACCCTGCTCTACGACAAGTCCGGCGAGGAGCACTACAACGTGATCTCCGCGTTCATCAAGTCGATGCGCGGCTCGGATCCGGATGCGGCGCTGTACTGGATGGCGCGGATGCTCGAGGCGGGCGAGGATCCGCTCTTCATCCTGCGCCGGATGGTGATCTTCGCCTCCGAGGATATCGGCAACGCGGATCCGCAGGCGCTCGGCGTGGCGGTGGATGCCCTCAACGCGTTCGAGCTGATCGGCCTCCCCGAAGGGACGCTGCCGCTGACCCAGGCCGTCACCTACCTGGCCATGGCGCCGAAGTCGAACACCGTGCTGACCTCCTACACGTCGGCCCGCGCCGCCGTCACCGAGAATGGGCCACTTCCAGTTCCGCTCCACCTGCGCAACGCCCCCACGCCCCTGATGAAGTCCTTGGGCTACGGCGCGGGTTACCAATACCCGCACAACTTCGAGGGGA
>Ga0070708_100000107_pt1 | contig 54996 bp, 25 predicted proteins | sample KBSK5503metaG_FD_65469 | JGI IMG/M metagenome (GOLD analysis project Ga0070708, IMG submission 65469) | Corn, switchgrass and miscanthus rhizosphere microbial communities from Kellogg Biological Station, Michigan, USA - KBS K5-50-3 metaG | ecosystem: Host-associated > Plants > Roots >... | reverse complement strand
TTACCAAGTTGAGTGCGGTCGCTACCGCTCCCGGTTCTGTAATGCGTGTTGCTCGCGCCTCGTGAATTCATAGTTGCCATTTACCAAGTTGAGTGCGGTCGCTACCGCTCCCGGTTCTGTGATCCCGCATGTCGAAGAACTATTCGTATTTGACGTCGCCACTCGATGACAGCTGTGCGCTCAAAGACTAAAGCCCAAAGACCAAAGCCCATCTCACTCATATCTCAACGCCACTAACGGATCTACTTTCGTCGCCTTCCGCGCGGGAATAAAACAAGCGAACAATGCGACGACGATCAAGCCAACTGAGACAGTCGCGAACGTCACAAGATCCGTGGGTCGCACACTGAATAACAAGGTTGCCAGCAACCGCGTAAGCGCAAATGCACCGGCCAACCCAACTGCCACACCGATCAGTGCGAGCGTCATTCCTCCTTTTATGACGAGCGTCAGGACGTCTGCGGCCTGTGCTCCAAGCGCCATGCGGATGCCAATCTCATGGGTGCGTTGGCTAACCGCATACGAGATGACGCCGTAGATACCAACACCTGCAAGGACCAGAGCCACGCCGGCAAAGACCCCAAGCAGCAAAGTGCGAAATCGTGGCGTTGCCACCGACTCGGACAGCACACTATCGAGCGTCCTAATGCTGTAGACCGGCTGGTCCTTATCGAGCGCAAGCACCTCGTTACGAATTGCGGCTGCCACGCCGGTGCCACCGTCCCGGTAGCGAATCATCAATGACATGCCCCGCTCAGGCTGCTGCTTACAAGGCATATACAACTCCGCGACCGGCTCGCTGCGTAGTTCGCGCGGTTTGGTATCGCTGACGATGCCCACGATCGTTACCCAGTCCTCTTCCTTCGGGTTATCCTCCAAAGTGATTCGCTTGCCAATTGCGTCTCCATCGCTGAAATAACGCCGGGCCAAGAAGTCGTTGACGATGACGACGTTTGGCGAACCTCTCACATCCCGATCGCTAAACCCTCTTCCCTTCAACAAAGGGACCATCATCGTCTGGAAGTAATCGGGGCTGACACCGTTGTAATAAGCTACCGGTGGATCCGAAGCGTCTGCCGTGCGACCTTCCAGGTTGAAACGGAGGTAGGCGTACGAGGCGTCGCTGGCGATAGGAACAGATGTCCGAGCGCTGGCGTACTGGACGCCCGGCAACTGCTTGAGCCGTTCGAGAAGTTGATCGTGAAAGGCTATGACTTGTGCACCTGTCTTGTATTTTGTCCGACTGAGATCAAGCTGCATGGTCAGTACGTTACTGGGGTTGAAACCCGGATTGACGGCTTGCAACCTCTGAAAACTTCTAATCAAGAGTCCTGCGACGACCAGCAACACGAGCGACAAAGCAATCTCCGAGATCACTAGAAAGCTGCGCAGACGTTGGCGATTAAGGCCGCTTGTCGCACTTCGCCCGCCCTCCTTCAATCGCTCATTGAAGTTGGGACGCGATGCCTGAAGAGCCGGCAAGAGTCCAAAAAGCACTCCTGTCAGAACCGAGACCGCGAGCGTGAACCCCTGGACGCGAAGATCGATATTGACATCTTTAACGCGAGGCAGATCGGCGGGACCGAGCGTCACCAGTAAGTCAATGCCCCATACCGCGACAAGCCATCCCAGAATGGCGCTTATCAATGACAGCAGCATGCTTTCGGTCAACAACTGCCGCACGATCCGCCAGCGGCCGGCGCCGAGCGCGGTGCGAATGGCCATCTCTTTTTGCCGCGCTGCCGCGCGAGCCAGCAGCATGTTCGCTACATTGGCTCCCGCGATTAGCAGCACGAAGACGACCGCGCCGAACATCACCAACAGCGAGGTTCGGAAGTTGCCGACTATCTGCTCTCCCAGCGAAACGACTCTCACGCTTAGTCCTTTGTTAGATTCCGGGTACTGCTGCTCTAACCGGCCGGCAATGGTGTCCATGTCCGCCTGCGCCTGCCGCTGCGTGGTGTCAGGCTTGAGACGCGCGATTACGCTGAGGTAATGTCCGTCACGATTGGTTGCGCCGGAGGCGAGCGAGACAGGCGCCCACAGTTCTATCTCATCGGACATTAGAGGCGCCTGAACTCCTCTGGATATAACTCCCACAACCGTGAAGGATTTGTCATCGAGGTTGAGGGACCTCCCAACGATGTTTGGATCAGAGTTGAATCGTCGCTGCCAGAGACTCTCACTGATCACGACGACCAGATCCCTTCCCTTTTCATCTTCTCCCGATAAGAAGACCCGCCCGCGAATGGGATTGATGCCAAGGATTGAGAAGAAAGCCGGAGAGACTATGGCGCTGCGAATTCGCTCGGGCTCTCCTGAGCCAGTGAGGTTGAAACTCCAATCCGTATAAGCGACCACTTGCTCGAAGACATGGTTCTGATCTCGCCAGTCGGCAAAATTAGGATAAGAGGCGGGCATCTCCGTTCGCCCCCTACTGGCGCTGGCCTCCCACAGTTGCATAAGCCGGCTCGGATCGCTGTACGGAAGAGGACGAAGCAAAACCGAGTTGACGACGCTGAAAATAGCGGTGTTCGCTCCGATGCCTAAAGTCAGCGCTATAACTGCAACGACCGTGAAGCCGGGACTCTTGATTAGAGTACGAACGCCGTAGCTAATGTCTTTTAGTAGTGTTTCCATTTCGTTATTTCCGATTGCTGATCTGTCCTAGATTCCTGGGTTTGTCGCTGCATTACAGAACCGGGAGCGGTAGCGACCGCACTCAACGAGCGCATGTCGCAAGGCTGTTCCAGCTAGCCAGCTCCTCTATCTGTGTTGGTCGCGCCTCGTGAATTCATAAGAGTCATTCACCAAGTTGAGTGCGGTCGCTACCGCTCCCGGTTCTGTAGTGTTTAGCGACCGCACTCAACGAGCGCATGTCGCAAGGCTGTTCCACCTAGCCAGCTCCGTCTATCTATATTGGTGGCGCCTCGTGAATTCATGGGAGTCATTTCTCCACGTTGAGTGCGGTCGCTACCGCTCCCGGTTCTGTAATCCCGCAGGCTAAAGCACCTCTATTCATATCTGACGGCACCACTCGACGACGCTGTGACATCAAAGACCAAAGACCCAAGACCAAAATCCATTTTCACTCATACCTCAATGCCACCAACGGATCGACCTTCGTTGCTCGTCGCGCGGGGAGGTAGCAAGCGAACAAAGCAACGACAATCAATCCTACCGATACCACTAGAAAGGTGACGGCATCCGTTGCTGAGACACCGAACAACAGTCCTGCCATCAAGCGTGTCAGCCCAAAGGAGCCCGCCAATCCTGCGGTTACACCAATCAGCGCCAAAACCATTCCGTTTCCAATGATCAGTTTCAGCACGTCGTTGGCCTGCGCGCCCAGCGCCATTCGTATCCCGATTTCATGTGTTCGCTGCGCAGCTACATAGGACATGACGCCGTAGATTCCCACTGCCGCAAGAGTCAGGGCCAGGGTCGCAAAGACAAGCAGTAGGAACATAAAAAACCTTCTAATCGCAATGGAATCGCCCCTTAACTGCTCAAGCGTGGTGATATTGAATACCGCCTGATCTTTATCGATCGCCAGGATTTCGCGCCTTATAGCGCCGGTCATCGCCATGGGTTCGCTCTCGGTCTTGACGACTATGGTGCTGAATCCTGTTGGGAACTGCGCGTGTGGCACATATATCTGCATTGGCGGCTTCTTATCCAATGCATACTGCGAGACATCTTTGACAACTCCGACGACAGTGCGCCACGGCTGTGGGTTCTTTTCGCTGCCCGGAAACTTGATGCGTTTGCCCAGCGGATCCTCGTTGGGCCACAACTGTGCAGCCATCGTGTTATTAATCAGCGCGGTCTTAGCTGAATCCATCGTGTCCTGCTCAGTGATTGCGCGCCCTCTAACGACGGGGATCTCCATTGCCCTCAGGTATCCTGGGGTGGCAATGTACAGATCGACGGTTATCTCTTCACCGCGAGGTTTTGGATGGTCTTCAACGAGAAGGGCTCGCCCGTCGAAGTTGTCGCTTAGCGGCAGCACGCTGGTGGTGCCAGTCGCTGTTACTCCGGGCAGCGACGAGATGCGTTCGCTAACTTCTTTATAAAACGCGACTTGATTTTCAGGTTTCGGATACTTGATGCTGGGGAGACCAATGTTCATGGCCAGGATGTTATGGGCGTTGAATCCCGTATCGACGTTCTTGAGCCGCATCACTGTCCTGATCAGCAAACCAGAGCAAACCAACAGCACCAGCGTCATCGCGATCTCTGAGATTACGAGCACGCTCCGCAGACGATTGCGACTTGCTGAAGGTCCGGAACCGCGCCCGGCTTCCTTGAGCGATTCCGCGAGGTTGGGCATTGAGATCTGCATAGCAGGAGCGAGGCCAAATATCAGGCCCGTCATTATCGCGATTCCGAAAGTAAAGGCGAGGCAACCCATATCTACGTGAATGTCGTGAAACATAGGGTTGATTCTTGAGCCGGCCGATTCGACGACGCCGGTGCCCCAAATAGCCAACAACAAACCGAGCCCACCACCCAGCAATGCAAGCACCAGACTTTCGGTCAACAACTGGCGAACTATTTGCCTCCGTGCGGCGCCTATCGCTGAGCGAATGGTGATCTCTTTGAACCTGACACTCGAACGAGCCAGCAGAAGGTTGGCGACATTTGCGCAGGCGACGAGCAATACAAGAATCACCGCTCCAAAGATCATTAATAAAGTCGGACGTATGCCGCCGACGATTTCGTCCGTAATGGGGACCACATACGCGCCCTGATCTTTGTTAGTCAGCGGATGCTGTTGCTCCAGCCGTTGAGCGATGACCTTCACTTCATTCCGCGCCTGTTGCACAGTTGCTCCCGGTTTAAGGCGCGCTATGGCCCGCAAGTGCCGCGAATCGCGCTCTGCGTCGTCGTAATTTTCAGCCACGGGTCTATAGAATTGACCTTCCGGCGAAACCAGAGTTGAAGGCAAGGGATGGAAGTCGGCGCCCATAACTCCGACTATGTTGTACGGATGACCGTTGAGCTGGACGGTCTTGCCAACAATGTTCACGTCGCCACCGAAGCGTCGTTGCCACAGGCCATAGCTCAAGACAATGACGAAGTCTTTGCCATCCACTTGTTCTTCGGCGGCGAAGACCCGGCCGAGCAATGGTTGGCCCTTCATAACTTTGAAGAAGCCATCGCCGACCTGGATCGCGGGAATTCTTTCGGCTTCGCCATCGCCCGTCATGGTGGGGTACCAACCGGAGTAGGTCGCAACGTCTTCAAAGACGCTGGCCTGGGCACGATAGTCAGCTACGTCAGTTGCGGAAACCTGGCTGTGATTCCTTCGACTGGGCGCTCCCGGCTCATCGCCCCACAAAAGCATCAGAGTGCTTGGGTCCTTGTAAGGCACCGATCGCAGCAGTGCCGCATTGATCACGCTGAATACCGTCGTGTTCGCGCCGATACCCAAGGCGATTGAAAGGAGAGCAACAGCGGTAAACGCCGGGCTCTTGATCATGAGACGAAGTGAATACCGAAGATCACGAAAAAATCTGTCCATGAAAATCTCTCTCCCGTCAATTTCACTCGTAGCGCAGCGCCACTAACGGATCGACCTTCGTTGCGCGTCGCGCAGGCCAGTAACAGGCAACCAGCGCCACCGTTGTCAAAAGTAGTGATACAAAAATAAAAGTGAGTGGATCAGTGGCGCTGACACCGTAGAGCACACTCGTGATTGCTCTTGTCGCCAAATATGCACCGATCAATCCGAAAGAAACCCCGAGCACCGTAAGCTTCACGCCGTGACCGAGAATCAGCCTGAGGACGTCGCCCAACTGCGCACCGAGGGCCATCCGAATTCCAATCTCCCGTGTGCGCTGTGCGACCGAGTAGGATGTCACTCCATAAATGCCAATGGCTGCCAACATGAGCGCGACGAATCCGAAAACACCGAGCACCGTTGCCGCAACGCGCGCCGGAAAGAGGGCCAGCCGCATGTGCTCGGTCAACGTTTTGACATCGAAGATCGGAAGGTTTGGATCCAGCGAATGCACTTCGTTGCGCACAGCCGGGATCATGGCTTGTGGATCGCCTACGGTGCGCACCATTAAGATCCCGGTGGAGAAATAACCCTGGGCAAGGGGTGTCCAGACGAATGAGCGAGGCTCTTCTGAAATATTGAAGTACTTGCCATCTTTTACAACGCCGACAATTCGCCGCAAGTGACTGCCACTACCGGTGAACCTAAAGCGCCGGCCCACGGCATCCATACTCGACTTCGCGTCGGGCATCAGTCGCCGAACAAAAGTCTCGTTTACTATTGCGACGCTTTCAGATTTTTCTTTGTCCTGATCTGTGAACTCCCGACCCTGAACCAATGGAGTTGCCATTGTCTCGAAATACTTTGGACCAATTGCGGCGACCATTACCGATGGCGCATTAGCGCCCCGCTCCTCGGGTTGACCTTCAACAAATACACTGCTGCTGTTGTAGTTGAGACTGAGGGGCACATAACTGGTCACAGCCACCGAGCGGACTCCTGGCAGTGCTTGGACGCGCTCAACTATCTGCTGGTAAAACTGTTCACCTCGCGCCTGGTCGTAACCTTGCAGACCCAAATCGAACGACAGCGTTAAGGCATTGCGTGGATCGAAGCCGGGATTCATCGTTTGCAGTTGCTGCAAAGTACGCACGACTAATCCCGCGCAAATTAGAAGGACCAATGACAATGCGATTTGTGCGACTACCAATCCGCTCCGCAATCGCGAACGGCGACTGCCGCCCTGAGCAGCGGTATCTTTCAAGGCGGTTACGAGACTCGGACGGGTGGCCTGTAATGCGGGCACCAGCCCGAATATGGCGCCGGTGAGGACTGAGACGACGAAGGAAAAACCGAGTACGCGCCAATCGACACTGACATCTACAGCCAACGGGAAGTCGACTGGGGGTTTGAACGCAAGCAATCCATTGATCATCCAAAGCGCCAGCCATAAACCGACGGCGCCTCCTGCCACCGAAAGCAAAATGCTTTCAGTGAGGAGCTGGCGAATCAAACGCAGACGATTCGCTCCCATTGCGAGGCGAATTGCGATCTCTTTGCGCCGATCGGTTGCTCGCGCCAGCAAAAGGCCGGCCAGATTAGTGCACGTGACCAAAAGAACCAATCCTACTGCTGCCATCAGCACCCAGGTGAAACTCACCACAGCGCCGCGCAAGTCAGGGAGGATGAATCCCGGCGGCCCAAGTCGCACTGACTGGCCCTCATTTGTGTCAGGATATTCTTTAGCAAGTTGTAGTGCTAACAGATTCAAAGAAGCTTCGCCTTGCGTAGTATTGATCCCGGGCTTGAGGCGGCCAACGGCAAAAAAGTTGCCGGCATTGCGCTCATCAAGAAATTTCGCTCCCGGCTCGGTCCACTCCAGCATTGCAGCCGGTATCCAAATCTCCGGTGTATAAATGATCTCGGTTCCTTTAAAGCCTTCTGGTGCGACGCCAATGATTCTGAACTGGTGATTATTGAGGAGTACGTCTTTGCCTACGAGATTTGGGTCCGCGCCAAACCGCCGCTGCCAGCAGCCGTAGCTAACCACTGCGACGGGATGCGACAGCCGTGTGCGGTCTTCTTCCGGTAAAAAGGTACGGCCCCTGATTGCTTGCACTCCGAGCACATCGAAATAGTTGCCGGAAACTTCATAGCCCCAGATTCGTTCGTTGTCGTCTCCGCGGCTCAGGCTCAACGGCACAAATCGATAGGCAAGCAAACCACTGAGAACCACGTTCCGATCGCGAAAATCAATATAGTTGGGGTAGGAAAAAGCATTGAATGAGTCGCCCTTAGCCCTGAGCGAAACGGCGACCACCTTTTCGGGATGATCCACCGGCAACGAACGCAACAGGACCATGTTCACCAAACTAAAGATTGCTGTGTTGGCGCCAATGCCGAGCGCGAGCGTGGTCACAGCAATAGCCGCAAACCCCGGTCGCTTTAGAAGACTTCTAATTCCGTAGCGAAGATCTTTGAATAGAGTTTCCATAATGTGATTTCCGATTGCCGATTGCCGATTGCCGATTTGTCACTTAGCCAACTTGATTGCTGATTCTCTGCTTCCCGAAACACCGGCCTACTCCGCGAATCGCCAATCGGCAATCACCAATCGGCAATCGGCAATGCCTTCATTCGTACCTCAATGCCACTAACGGATCGACCTTCGTTGCACGGCGAGCAGGGATGTAACATGCAAGGAGCGACGAGCTCACAAGCACGAACGCGACCGACGCGAATGTAAAAGGATCCGTGGTGCTTACCTCGAACAGCAGAGTGGCTAACACCCGGGTTAGGGCAACGGCTCCTGCAATTCCCAAAACAATCCCAATCATTGTCAGAGCCACTCCGTTGCGGATTACGAGGCGCACAATATCCGGGCCGCCTGCGCCGAGCGCCATGCGAATACCAATCTCTTTCGTGCGCTGGCCCACCGAAAAGGAGATCACGCCATAGATGCCGACGGCTCCGAGAGCCAGGGCCACAAACGCAAAACTCCCGAGCATGATCGTATAGAACCGTTGCTGGACAACGCCTGCCTGAACCACCTGCTCCATTGTTTGCACGTTCGCGATAGGAACATTGCGATCAATGGCCCAGACTTTTTCTTTGACGGAGGTGGCGACGCTCAACGGATCGACACTCGTGCGGACAGTAAGATTGGCGCCACGCCGTAAACCCAAACCGGCAATGGAGACGCCATGCTGTCGCAGGGGCACGTAAATTTCCTGCCGAGTTTCAGCCGCAAGGCCACGGTTTTTTGCATTGGCCACAACGCCAACGATGGTCATGAACGAAGTAGTTGCCTGCGCCGGAGGTGCATCGAGGAGGCGAATACGTTTTCCTATTGGATCCTCATTGGGCCAATGGTTCCTGGCGATCGTTTCGTTAACCAATGCAACCAGTGGCGCACCCTCACGGTCGCCCTCTGCGAAGATTCGGCCACGACTCAATCGTGCGCCAATCACTCGAAAGTAGTCCGGGGTAATGACACGGAAATCAGTGCTCATGACCAACCCTTTTACGTCGAAGGGCCGGTTTTCAATCTCCATCATCGTGTCGTTGTCATTGCCGCTGAGCGGCAGGACGTCACTAACTGCGGCCGCTTCAACGCCAGGCAAAGATTTCACCTGCTCAAAAACACGATCATAGAAGCCGACGATCTGCTCGCTCTTCTGGTATGCCGACGCAGGCAGCGAAAGCCTCATCGTCAACACGTGATCGGTCTTTAGTCCAGTATCAACACGCTCGAGCCGCCGGAAACTTTTGATTAACAAGCCGGCAGCAACCATGAGCAACATGGCGAGCGCGACCTCGCTAATGACAAGAAATTGACCCAGTCGTCCTCGCGTGGAACTTAAACTTCTACCGGTCGCTTTTAGAGTTGAATGCAAGTCTGGTTTTACCGAATGGAGCGCGGGGACCAATCCAAAGATGAAGGCAGTCAAGAACGATAGACCAAGCGTGAAGGCGAGCACGCGCGGTTCCAGCCCGATCTGATCGAGCCGCGGTATGTTGCCCGGATTTAACTTGACCAGAAGATCCAGGCTGGTCCACGCAAGTGTGAGACCTGCGCCGCCGCCAATGAGCGCGAGAATGAAACTCTCCGCTAGTAACTGGCGGATGATGCGCGACCGGCTGGCGCCCAACGCTGCGCGAATCGATATCTCCTGCTGGCGCGTTTCCCCCCGAGCCAGCAAAAGGTTGGCTACGTTGGCACAAGCGATGAGCAGCACTAACCCAACCGCTCCCAACAACACCAGTAACGCGAGTCGCACGTTGCTCACAATCGATTCCTGAAGCGGGGTTAAAAAGGAGTGGAAGGATCCGTCCGAGGGGTAATAGGTAGCGTTCTCTTGTACTACTCGACCGATGATCAGATTTGTTTCTGACGCGGCCTGTGCGGAACTGACTCCATTTCGCAGGCGAGCGATCGTGTTCAAACCGTGACTGCCTAGATTCAGACTCGCCAGGTTCAAGCCCAGGGGAATCATTACCTGTGCTCGCACGCCATTTTGAAGATCCGCAGGCGATTGGAAATTCGCCGGCAGAACTCCAATAATGTTTACGCTTGTGCCGCCAAGCGTGACCGCCTGGTTCAAGACGTTTGGATTTGCCGCAAAATGAGTTTGCCAAAACTCATTACTCAGCATCGCCACGTTTGAGCGGCTCTGCTCGTCTTCTCCATTAACGAAGCCGCGGCCTAGTTGCGATTTGATTCCCAACAGCGGTAAGAAATTGTCTGAAACGGCCGTTACACGAACACGCTCCGGCTCCCCTGCCCCCGTCAGCGTTAACACTCCACTTTGATAGGAACCAACTTCCGCGAAACTCTTGCTCTCATTGCGCAGTCGGACGAATTCCATCTGCGTCAAGCCTGCCTGCGGAAAACCAACAGAGGCCAATGAGTCGTTTACCTGTACGAGTTGGTCTGCTCGCGCGTATGGCAAGGGCCGCAGCAGCACTGAATTAACTACGCTGAAGATCGTAGTGTTAGCTCCAATCCCGAGCGCGAGCGTGATCACAGCAATAGCCGCAAACCCTGGTCGCTTCAGAAGACTTCTAATTCCGTAGCGAAGATCTTTGAGTAGAGTTTCCATAATGTGATTTCCGATTGCCGATTGCCGATTGCCGATTGCCGATTGCCGATTGCCGATTGCCGATTTCCAATGGCGTTACAGAACCGGGAGCGGTAGCGACCGCACTCAACGAGCGCAGGTCGCAAGGCTGTTCCAGCTAGCCAGCCCAGCCAATATCGGTCGCGCCTCGTGAACTCATAGGTGTCATTCAACCAACTTGAGTGCGGTCGCTACCGCTCCCGGTTCTGTAACGCCTGCTGGTCCACCTAAGCCGCCGCCTATCCAGTATCGGTCGCCCTTCCTGACTCATAGGAAGTCATTCAAGCAACTTGAGTGCGGTCGCTACCGCTCCCGGTTCTGTAATGCGACGACAGCTATGGCATATGGACATCATCATTCGTATCTCAAGGCCACGAGCGGATCGACGCGAGAAGCCTTGCGTGCAGGCAAATAGCCCGCCAGCAAAGCCACAACACTCAAGACGATCGCGGCAGTGGTAAGCGTTACCGGGTCGCTTGCAGTTAGTCCAAATAGTTGATTCGAAACCAGACGTGCTGCGAACATGGCCGTTGGCACTCCGAGCACGAGACCCGCCACGACTAAGACCAAAGTTTCTCGCAGCACCATCCAGGCAATGTCGCGACCTTCAGCGCCGAGGGCCATGCGAATACCAATCTCATTTGTGCGGCGCGTTACGCCATGGGCCATTACTCCGTACAGCCCAATACAAGCCAGCATCAGGGCCAGCGCTCCAAAAAAACTTACCAACTGAGCAATTAGACGATCTTGCAGCAAGGTGCCCTGTAGCTGTTCGCTAAGCGTGGTTACCCCGAAGATCGGTAGCTTGTCATCGGTTTGATTTATCGCCTGGCGCGCCACCGTCGCCAGGCTTGAAGCATTGCCGACGGTTCGGACATGGATGTTGACCGCGAATGCGTCTTCATCCTGGATCTGGAGAATCGGGCGGTACACCGTTGGTTCAGGTTGCTCGCGGGCACTGGACGACTTGATATCTCCGATAACTCCGACGATCTCGATTGGTGCGTCCTTATCGTGCTCATCTCCAAAGCTGAGTATGTGCCCGATCGGATTCTGATCTTTAAAGTAGTGCTCGACAAAAGCCTCATTAACGACGGCAACTTTCGATGACGCGGCGGTATCGCGTGGACCGATCTCGCGTCCTCGCAATAACGGGATGCCCAATGTCTCAGCATATTTGGGTGAGGTAAGACAATCTTTGACGCCCAGGTCTTCACCGGGGCGCGACGTATAACCATGAACGTTAACGGTGCTGCTTCGGCTCGTACCGCTCATTGGCGAATAGGTTGCCATTGTGACGGAACGGACGTTGGGCAGGGCGCTTAGCCGATCGAGCAGTTGCTGATAGAGGCTTGCGAGTTCCGTAGGTTTGTATCCAGCCAGACGCGGATCGATGCCGATGAGCAGAACGTTGGCACGATCGAAGCCGACGTCCTCGTTTTGAAGCTTCAACAAACTTCGAGCAAACAATCCGGCGCCGGTGAGCAACACCATCGAAAGGCCGACTTGGACCACGACTAACGCCGATGAAAGATTGGGGCGCAAACGCCCGCTACCAGTTCGGCTCTTTTCTTTCATCGCTGATGCGAGATCGGTCTTGCTGGCGCGAATAGCTGGTGCGAGGCCAAAGAGGATGCCCGCAACAATTGATACCGCGCCGGTGAACACTAAGACGCCAACATCCGGGCGTATATCAAGTGGAGCGTCTTTAGCGACCAGGCCTACTAGTACGATCACACCCCATTGGGCAAGCAATACACCACAGATTCCGCCGATGACTGCAAGCAACATGCTCTCAGTAAGCAGTTGACGAACAATCCGGAAACGCGTGGCGCCCAAGGCCAGACGCAGCGAAATCTCAGCCTGTCGTGAAGCTGCGCGTGACAACAAGAGACTACCAACGTTTGCGCAAGCAATCAGCAGCACCATACCAACGATCGCCATGAGCATCCGCAGCGGCTTTGAATAGACAGATCGGAGCCCGGAGATACCCCCTCCCCCGGGAGCGAGTTGTACGGAAGTGTTTTGAATACGACGCTGTCGATCTTCGTTGAGCTGGCTGCCTGCTTGCTCGGTCAAGAACTGACGAAGAGCAAGATTTGTGCTTGCCTGCGCCTGCTCTATTCGAACGTCGTGTTTCAGTCGACCCATCAGCATCAACCAATAGGCCTCGCCATCGTCCAGATACGACTTGCGCAATTCAATTTGCGGATGGAAAGACAGCGGCAACCAGAAATCGGGAGACCGCCGCACACGCTCGCCAAAAAACTCAGGTGAAGTCAGGCCTACCACCGTGAAGTTTGTGCCGTTTAGGATGAGAGTCTTGCCGATTATCGCTGGGTCGCTATTCAACTGTTGTTGCCAATACCTGTTGCTGATGACGGCCGCAGGCGGCGCGTTAGGAGCGTCGTCTTCAGGCGTGAGCACGCGACCTCGCATTGCCGTCGCACCCAAAACTGAGAAGTAGTTACCTGAGACAAGGTGACCCCAGGCTCTTTGCGCCGCTTCGCCCGCTTCCGCGCCGGTCTTGCGCACGCTCAGCCGGCTCTCGCCACTGCGGAACGCGGTGATGTCTTGAAACGACTGATTGTGACTGCGAAAGTATTGATAAGAGGCGTAGGAGAACCGTTTCCATTGACCGGTTCCCGGTGTGTCTTCGAGCGATGTTCCCTCGCCGGTTGTGTCGTTGAACAGAACCAGTTCCTCAGGATGACTAACCGGAAGCGACTTAAGTATCAGGGCATTAACGAGCGTAAAGATTGCCGTGTTGGCACCGATACCAAGCGCCAGTGTGATTACTGCAATAGCAGCAAAGCCCTTCCGCTTCAGCATGCTCCTGAATCCGTAGCGAAGATCTTTTAGTAATGTTTCCATAATGTGATTTTCAATTGCCGATTGCCGATTGCCGATTTGTCGTTGCCAGAGTTAATTGCTGATTCTCAGAGTGCTTCCCGCAACACCGGCCTACTCCGCGAATCGCCAATCGGCAATCACCAATCGGCAATCGGCAATGCCTTCATTCGTATCTAAGCGCCACCATTGGTTCGACTCTGCTGGCGCGCCAGGCAGGTAAAAGGCATGCCAGCAATGCCGCAACCAGCAGCACGAGCGCGACTGCGCCGAAGGCGCGAGCGTCCATAGCCCCGACTCCGTACAACGTCGATTGCATTGCGCGGCCAACAAGGTAAGCGCCGCCCAGTCCAATAAGCGCTCCTATGACAGCCAGAATCGTTCCCTCTTCTAAAACTAGACGTACAACTCGCGAGCGCTGCGCGCCCAGGGCCATGCGTACGCCAAATTCCTGAGTGCGTTGCGCAACGGTAAAGGCCATCACGCCGTATATGCCTACGCCAGCAAGCAACAGTCCGAGCACACCAAAGCTGCTGAACAACACCACGCTAAAGCGATCGATGGCTAGTGACTCATTCACGATCTCATCAACAGTCTTCACGCCGGCAAGCGGCAGATCCGGGTCAACTGAATTGACGGCGGCAGCGATACTCTTGATCACACTCTTCGGATCGCCGCCCGTCCTTACTACCATCGAAGTCTGTGGCCAGGGACTTTGCCAGAACGGCACGGCGATCTCCGGATAATCTTCACGGAATCCTGCGCCCCGCACGTTGTGAAACACGCCAATGATTTGCCAATCTACGGGTTCTCCTACCGTACCGCCCGGAATCAATTCGTCGATGGAAATCCGTTGCATAAGCGGATCGACTCCAGATAAAAAGCGGTTGGCAAAGTGTTCGTTGACCATAGCGACGCGCGTGCTCGTGGCGGTGTCGTGCTCGTCAATGCCGCGACCTTTTGTCACACGGATTCCCAGCGCGTCGACGTATCCCGGAGTTACCATCTGAAATGCCGCCCCGGGACGGTCGGAAGGATTGACCGCAGGCTGGCCCACAACGCTGAACGCCATACCGAAGTTTGGGCCGCGACCGGGTACGCCGGTCATAGCGGCAGCCTTTTTTACTCCCGGGACGGCCTCGACCTTCTCAAGCATTTGCCGGTAATAGGATCTGATCTGCTCGGACCCATTCAGACGCTGATCAGGGACCGGCAACTGAAACGAAATGACGTGTTCCGTACGAATGCCGAGGTCCACCCGCGTCAAGTTCCAGAAACTTTTGAGAGCCAGGCCGCCGCTGGCCAGCAGGGTCAGGGCCAGGGAAAACTCAGCTATCACGAGTGCTCGACGGGCGTTGCGACGCGTACCGCCACCGCTCGTGCGGCCCCCCAACTTAAGCACTTCGTTGAGATCAAGGCGGGTTGCCTGCCAGGCTGGGGCGGATCCAAACAGCAATCCCGCCACCGTCGTGACGGCAATCGTGAAAAGCAAAACCGGAATACTGATTCTGATGTCCGCCTCAGAAGGCAGCATCGTGCCCGCAGGCGGCATGACTGCCTCTATCGCATCGATAATTATTCCTGCGAGCAGGATACCGAGTGCTCCGCCGAGGACGGCCAACACTAAGCTCTCAGTGAGAAACTGGGCGAACAAGCGGATTCTCGAGGCGCCCAACGCCGCCCTGACGGCCACTTCTCGCTGACGCGATGTCCCACGTGCCAACAGCAGATTCGCCACGTTGACGCATGCAATCAACAAGAGGAAACCAACAGCGCCCAGCAGGAGCCAAAGATTCCGGCGGGTCGCTTTCTCAAGGAAGTCGAGGTGCAACTGTTCTACGCTGACTCCCCAGTTGGCGTTGGACTTCGGGTATTCAATTTGTAGCTGCTGAGCAATTCCGGTCATCTCTGACTGTGCCTGGGCAAGCGAGACGCCGTCCTTCAACCGTCCCATCACGAGGATGAAATGAGCATCGTGGCTGATCTCCTGCTCTGGTTTGAAGGACAGCGGCACCCACAATTGATAAGGCAGACGATCATGCATGCCAGGCGGCATGACACCGACTACAGTGTAGGATTCTCCATTCATCCGGATCTCTTTACCGATGATGTCGCGTTCGGCGCCAAAATGTTGACTCCACAACCGATGGCTGAGTATCACTACGTGGTCGCTGCCCGGCTGACCTTCTTCCGGAAGGAAATCTCGGCCGAGGAGCAGCGGCAATCCCATCATGGTGAAAAATCCGGGTGTCTGCGGTGAGCCCGCGATCTGTTCTGGTCTCTCCCTGGTAGCCACATTAAACGAGCCATCGCCCCATGCCTCCATGCCCTGAAAGGACTTGCTCCTTCGCTTCCACTCAAGATAGTCACCAGGCGATACGGAGTTCCTCCCGCCCCGCACCTGGGACCACAAAACGACTAGTTGATCGGACTTTGGATACGGCATAGGTTCGAACACCGCATGGACCACGCTGAAAATGGCAGTCGTTGCGCCTATCCCCAACGCGAGTGTCAACACTGCAGTCACAGTAAAGCCAGGCTTCTTCATCAGTGTGCGTATGCTGTAGCTTAGGTTTTGTCTCAGAGCTCCCCACATGTTGCTTCTCCTTGCATGTCGCTCACTTACCACTCGATCTCCCATCAAACGTTTCATCGACCTGATGCATAATCGGCATTTGCAAGCGGCAATCAGTTCACTCGTATCTCAACGCTACCAACGGATCGACCTTAGTCGCGCGGCGGGCCGGTATGTAACAAGCGAATAGCGCAACTACCGCCAGCACCAGCGCGTCGATGACAAAGGTCGTAGGGTCGGTGGCGCTCACGTTGAAGAGCAGTGCGGTCATGAGACGCGTCACCGCAAACGCAGCACCGAGTCCGAGAGCAATACCGATCAGCGCCAGCTTGAAACCGCTCCGCAATACGAGCTTCAGCACATCTCCAGCTCGTGCACCCAGTGCCATGCGCACTCCGATCTCGTGTGTGCGTTGCGCGACGGAAAAAGCCATGATCCCGTAGATGCCAAGCGCCGCGAGCAGCAGTGCCAGAGCGGCAAACATTCCCAACAGAAACATGTTGAATTTTCGCGGAGCGACCGAGTCGGCAATGCGCTGGTCCATTGTCAGCATATTCGAGACCGGTTGATCGCGATCGATTGCCGCGACCTCGTTGCGCACAACGGAAGCCGCCGCAAAGGGCGCGGTTGATGTGCGTACCACCACATACATCGGTTGCACATTCGAGTCGGCAAACAACGGTTGCAGGAAAGGAATGTAAAATTCCGGCTTGTCCTCGATATCGAGCCCGCGATGCTTGACGTTGCCTACGACGCCAACAATCTGGTACCACTTCGGATCTCGCGTCGAGAACGAAATCCGTTTTCCGATCGCGTCCTGGTTGGGCCAGTACTTGCGTGCCAGCGCTTGATTAATGATTGCGACTTGCGGAGTGTCCGGTAGATCGCGCTCTGTGAAGTCGCGTCCCTTCAGCAGTGGGATTCCCATTGTGCTGAAGTATCCCGCGCTGACGAATCTTATCTGTTCATCAGGATGCGGATCTCCGGGAGCAACGGGTTGATCTTCGATCAAAAAACTGCGGTCGCTACCCGATCCGCCAAAAGGCATAAGATTGATCGCCGCCACAGACTTCACAGCAGGACGTGCCTTCAGATGCTCGAGCAGTTGATCAAAAAACTCCTTGCTCTTTTGAAACTCGGGGTACTTCGCTTGTGGCAGCGCGAGGCGCATCGTCAGCAAGTTCGCAGGCTCGAATCCGGGTTTCACTTCCTGCAACCGCCGAAAGCTTTTGATCATTAGGCCCGCCCCGATGAGCAGGAGTAACGCAAGCGCAAACTCCGAGATGACGAGCAAGCTTCGCAACCGGAGACGTCGCAAACCTTCAGTGCCACCGCGGCCGCCTTCCTTGAGCGCTTCGTTAAGATCAGTCTTTGCGGCCTGCAAAGCGGGGGCCAGGCCAAACAAGATTCCGGTTAGCACTGAAATTCCGAGTGTGAAAAGGACGACACGGTAATCCAGTTTGATTTCTTCGAGGCGTGGAGTATCTCTGGGAATCAGAGCGACGAGCACCTGGACACCCCAGATCGCGAGCAACAGACCCAAAGTGCCACCAAGTGACGACAGCAAAAGGCTTTCCGTTAGAAATTGACGCACAACACGTGCGCGGTTTGCTCCCAATGCTGAGCGAATTGCGATCTCTTTATAACGAGCCGTGAGATTTGCCAACCGCAGGTGAGCGACATTCGCGCAGGCCACGGCCAGCACCAGACCAACTGCCACCAAAAGCACGAACATCGCCCTGCGCAGATTGCCGACAGTGTCTTCATGCAGCGATCGCAGCGTTGTGCTGAAGCCACCCGGATACGTGGGGCGATGCTCCTGCGACAACCGCGCGGTTACAGTGTCGATGTCCGTCTGTGCTTGAGGCAAAGTAACGCTCGGTCGCAGACGCGCGATCACATTTAGGAAATGCGAGCCGCGATTGTTCTCCGTTAGCAACTCAGGTGAGATCGCCAGTGGCGTCCAAAGCTCTGTGTCCTTGTCTGGAAAATGAAAACCGGCGGGCATGACGCCAACAACCGTTGTCGCACGGCCATCGAGATTGATGGTCTTGTTAACGATCGCTGAATCAGTGCCGAAGCGCCGCTGCCACAATGCATGACTCAGAATGACAACTGGATCGTGGCCAAATTGATCTTCTTCCGCGATAAACGTGCGGCCACGCAGTGCGTCCTGACCAAGCGTGGGAAAGAGACTCGCTGAGACACTTGCGCCACGCAGTCGCTCGGGTTCCTCGACGCTTATCAGGTTAACGCCCTGTGCGGCGTAAGCGGCAATCTGATCAAAAACCTTGCACTGATTTGTAAAGTCTTTGAACTCCGGCGCGGAGATTTCAATCTCGTCAAGGCCCGTCTTATGAAGGTTGCCCCAAATCACGACGAGTCGATCAGAGTCTCGATAAGGCAGAGGTCGTAACACAATCGCATACACAACGCTGAAGATTGCGCTGTTCGCGCCGATACCGAGTGCGAGCGTGATTACTGCAATGGCGGTGAAACCGGGGCGCTTCAACAGACTGCGTATTCCGAAGCGAATGTCTTTGAAAAGTGTTTCCACGGGATCAATTCCGATTGCCGATTTGTTATTTGGGCTTTGGCCTTTGGTCTTTGGACTTAGGTCGTTGTCGCGTTCATCACTCGTACCGTTAATCTGCAAAGACCAAAGGCCCAAGACCAAAAATCCAAGTCCAAAAACCCAGAACCCAATAAGCTCATTCGTAGCGGAGCGCCGTTAATGGATCTACTTTCGTTGCGCGTCGCGCCGGGATATAACAAGCTAGCAGTGCAACGACGAGTAGAACGCTCGCCACGCTCCCAAATGTCACAGCGTCAGTAGCAGTCACTCCGAAGAGCAAGCTGGCCATTAGACGAGTCAGGGCGAAAGCCGCGACTAATCCACCCACGACACCAATCGCGGTCAGCAACATCCCTTGACCCACAACCAGCCGGAGCACGTCACGTCGTCCCGCGCCAAGCGCCATGCGAATCCCGATCTCGTGCGTGCGTTGGGTAACCGCATAGCTCAACACACCGTAGATACCGACCGCTGCCAGTACTAACGCCACTGCAGCAAACACGGCAAGCAGCACTACGGAGAATCGCTGTTGCGCGATAGATGTCGAGAAAAACTCATTAAGCGTCTTGATGTTGGTTGCGGGTTGCTCTTTATCGAGCTTCAATATCTCGCTACGAATTGCCGCGCTAAGATTGGTCGGGTCGCCCGCCGTGCGCACAACCAACGTCATGTAAGAAAAAGTTTGTTGCGTGTAGGGTTCGTAAGTCTGCATGGTCGTTACTTGATCCAGGCCATACTGTTTCACGTCACCGACAATGCCGACGATTTCGAACCATTCGGGATTCTGCTTTTGCCTGTTGTCAAAAGTGATCCGTTTGCCAACTGGGTCTTCGTCAGGAAAAATCCTCTTCGCCATCGTCTCGTTTATCAGTGCAACGCGCGGCGAATCTTTTGTGTCTCGCTCGGTAAACAAGCGGCCACGGCGCAGCGGAATGCCCATCGCCTTGAAATAGTCGGCGCTGACTGAATAATAGTTGGTGCTTTGGGTCAGCTCCGGCGGAAGAGGAGGCCGGCCGTCTATCTCGAAGCCCAGCACAAAGTCGTTGCCGCTCAATGGAATCACATGGCCCGCGCCTGCTGCCTGCACACCGGGCAGTGTCCTTGCTCTTTCAATCATTTGTTGGAAGAAGGCGACCTGCTGAGTTTCTTCCGCGTATTTCGCTTTCGGAAGTGACACGGAGACCGTCAGCGCGTTGTTGGGATTAAAGCCCGGATCAACCTGCTGCAATCGCCAGAAGCTTTTGATCATCAAGCCCGCACCCACCAACAGCATCAGAGCCGATGCAACTTCCAGCACTACCAGCGTGCTGCGAATAAGTTTGCGTCGCCCACCTTCGGTCGAACCTCGCCCGGCATCCTTCATTGTCTCGTTCAAATTCGGTTTGGACGCCTGCAAGGCCGGAACAAGCCCGAAAATCACTCCCGTCAGCAACGTGATGGCAGCAGTGAAGACGAGCGCGCGACCATCGAGCGAGACATTGTCCATGCGCGGCAAATCTTGCGGCGCCCACGTCAACAACAACTCCATGCCCCATTTGGCCAACACTAATCCCACCGCCCCGCCCACAAGTGACAACAGCACGCTTTCGGTGAGCAACTGCCGAACGATGCGCCAGCGGCTCGCGCCGAGCGCAGTACGAGTGGCGATCTCTCTCTGCCGCCCGGCGGCCCGTGCGAGCAGCAGGTTCGCGACGTTGGCGCAAGCAATCAACAGTACAAACGCTACCGCCACCAGCAGCACGAGCAAGGCGGGTCTGATGCTCCTAACAGAAAACTCCAGCAGCGGCATGACCTTCACATTCCAGCCGGTGTCGACTGGATATTGCGCGGCGAGCCGACCCGCGATGGCACTCATCTCAGCGCGAGCCTGGTCAACCGTAGCGCCAGGCTTGAGTTGTCCGATGGCAGCGAGGTCATGACCGCCGTGGTTCTGGACCTGCTGTTCTGTGAAGGCCATCGGCGTCCAAAGATCAAACTCATTCTCCCCGCTTCCGAAGTGAAACGTCGGAGGCATCACGCCAATCACGGTGTAGCTCTGACCGTTGAGTGTGACTGCCTGATTCAGGATTTTGGAATCGCCGCCAAATCGCCTCTGCCACAAGCCATGACTTAAGACCACCACGTTGTTGCGTCCCGGCAGATCTTCTTCGGCCAAAAAGTCACGGCCGAGCTGCGGCTGAGCGCCGAGCGTCGCAAAAAAGCCTTCGGTGACATTCAAAACGCGCAACCGCTCCGGATCGCCTGTGCCAATTAGATTCAAAGACGAAGGCTTAAAGGCAATCAACCTCTCGAAGACGGTGTTCTGCTTCTTCCAATCAAGGAAGTTTCCCGAAGCGACTGAGAACTCTGGAAATTGTGGCAGCTTCGTTTCGCGAATCATCATCAGCCGTTCCGGTTCCTTGAAAGGCAGTGGGCGCAGCAGCACGCCGTTGACGACGCTAAAGATTGCTGCGTTGGCGCCGATGCCGAGCGCCAGCGCGATCACTGACACCAACGTGAAGCCTGGATTCCTAAGCAACATTCGTACGCCGTAGCGGATATCTTTAAGCAAAGTTTCCATGTTGTTCCCCTGTGTCCGATATGCTTCAAACTTGGTACTTGGTACTTTGTTCTTTGTACTTAGTACTCTGTTCTCAGGTTCTTGTGTCTGTACGTGAACTCGCGTGGCCCAAATTCAAAGTACAAAGCTCTAAGCACAAAGTTCTCCTACTCGTATCTCAACGCCACTAGCGGATCGACTTTCGTTGCGCGCTGCGCCGGGATGTAGCAGGCGATCAGCGCAACGGCCAAAAGACAGAGTGCGACGCTGACGAAAGTAACTGCATCCGTGGGCGTCACGCCGAATAACAGGTTCGACAGCAAACGAGTCAACGCAAATGCGCCCAGTAGACCGGCGGCCACTCCGAACAGTGCGAGCGTCATGCCTTGCCCAACTACCAGCTTGATCACGTCGGGGCGTTGTGCGCCCAACGCCATCCGCAACCCGACTTCGTGCGTTCGTTGGGCGACTGAATACGACATAACGCCGTACAGTCCAATCGCGGCCAATGCCAACGCCAAACCGGCAAATAAACTAATCAACTGTAAATTGAAACGCGGCTGCCATAGTGTGTCGATGACTACCTGGTCCATGCTGACCACGTTCGACACCGGCACAGTGCGGTCGAGCGACTTGACCGTCTCTTGCACAACGGTTGCCAAACTCTGCGGCGCCACGGTGGCGCGGACGACCATTGTCATTGAGGTGAACTGCCTGGCAGTACCCGCGAAAAAGTTCCCACTCTGTTGGAATGGCAGATAGATCTCAGGCGACGGCGCGTCTATCCAACTATCCTGTTTGACGTCCTTCACCACGCCAACCACGGTGAGCCATTGCGGCGCCTGCGACTTATCGCGCGGATCGTCCAGTGTGATGCGTTTGCCGATGGCGTCTTCCGCTGGCCAGTAACGCCGAGCCATAGTCTCGTTGAGAATGACGACGGCAGGCGCGTCGGGCGTGTCGCGCTCAGTGAAGTCGCGCCCCACGCGCAACGGTATGCCCATCGTCGCAAAGTAATTCGGACGGCTGACGCGGAAGGTGACCTCGATGCCAAGTCCTGACGGCGGCAACGGACGGCCTTCAATCGTCAGTGCTGTTCCCCACCTATCACCGGCCAGCGGCAGATGATTGATCGCGCTCACCGACTCGACACCCGGCAAGGCGGTGAGCCGATCCGTCAATTGCTGGTAAAACGCCTCGCGTGTCGGACCGACGTATTTCGACGCGCCCGCCAGGGAGGTTGTCAGCGTCAGTACATTGCGTGGATTAAATCCGGGATCAACCGCCTGCAGCTTCACAAAGCTGTTCATCAGCAAGCCCGCGCCCACCAGCAACATGAGCGCCAACGCGAGTTCAGCCACGACGAGCGTTTCGCGCAGGCGACGGCGTCCGCCCGTCGTCCCACGTCCGCTCTCCTTGAGCACTTGATTCAGATCCGGCTTTGACGCGGCAAGGGCCGGAGCCAGACCAAAGAGCACGGTAGTCACCAAGGAAACCGTGAATGTGAAGACGAGCGCCACCGCATCGAGTTTGATCTCGCTCAGACGCGGCAATTTAACGCTGAAGCTGGTGCTGTTCCCCGCCAGCAGTACCGTCAACCAATTCACGCCCCACACGGCCAGCAGAATCCCGACGGCTGCGCCGCACAACGAGAGCATCAGGCTCTCGGTCAACAACTGACGGAGAATTCGCCAGCGGCTAGCGCCCAACGCCACGCGGACTGCGGACTCTTTTTGCCTGCTTGCTGCGCGCGCCAGCAAGAGACAAGCGACGTTCGCACAGGCAATCAACAAGACAAAGCCGACCGTGACCGACAAAACCAGCAATGCCGGACGCACGTTGCCGACGACCTTTTCATTCAACGGGGTTACTCGAATATTGAAACCGGCGTTGACATCCGGGTAGGCCTGTATCAGTTGCTTGTTCATCGTGTCCATCTCGGCTTGAGCCTGCGCCTGACTCACGCCCGGTTTGAGCCGCGCAAAGATACGAAGAGAATTACCGCCCCGGCTAGTCGCACGCGGGCGCAGATCGAGTGGGGCCCACATTTCTGCGCGCGTGGACCAGAATGGCGGGAATTGAAACTGGGGCGGCATCACGCCAACTACGCTGTAGCTTTCGCCGCTGAGCATAACCTGCCGCCCCACTATCTGCGGATCGCCACCAAACTCTCGTTGCCAAAGCTTATGGCTCAGGACCAACACATGATCTTTGCCCGGCTCGTAGTCGTCGGCTTGCAGAGTGCGCCCTAGTAATGGCGGGACACCGAGCAGCGGAAACAATCCTTCACCCATTCGCAGTCCCGAGAGCGATTCCGGTCGGTCATTGCCCGCGAGCGTGCCACCCCAGGCTTCCGCGGCCGCCATCTGCGCGAAGCTTTTGCTATTGCTCCGGACGTCCAGAAAGTTCGCGGGGGAGACCGGGAACTGCCCTTCGTTCAAGAGCGTCATGATCTGTTCGGGTTCGTGATAAGCGAGCGGCCGCAATAAAACGCCGTTCACTACGCTGAAGATCGCCGTGTTCGCACCGATGCCCAAGGCCAACGTGACAACGGCAATCAACGTGAATCCGGGTTGCTTGATCAACATCCTCGCGCTGTAGCGTATGTCTTGAAACATATGAATCACTCGTATCTCAACGCCTCCAACGGATCGACTTTGGTTGCACGCCGCGCGGGAATGAAGCAAGCAGTGATTGCAACAACCGTAAGCAGCGCCGCAATGACGGCAAAAGTCACGGGATCCCGCGGTTGCACGCCAAACAACATACTGGTCAGGCTTTCCAGATATTTTGTAAGCACATAAGCGGCCCCGAGCCCTAAGGCCACGCCAGTCAGCGTCAGTATCAGTCCCTGCTTAAGGACCAACTTCAGCACGTTGCTATGACTGGCGCCGAGTGCCATGCGAATTCCAATCTCATGGGTGCGTTGAGCAACTGAATAGGCCATGACGCCATAGAGTCCGATGGCCGCGAGCTGTTGCGCGACGAGACCAAAAAGACTGAGAAGTTTTGCGAACAACCGTTCCATCACCAAAGTTTCATCGCTTTGCTCGATCTGCGTTTTGATGTCGTTGAGTGGAAGATTACTTTCAACGTTGTGGACCACTTGACGGACGGCCCCGACGTAGGAACCCGGATCACTCACGGTGCGCACTTCGAAGATCGCAGAGCCCATATAGCTCAATGACTGCTTCCACGAGATGTAGGTTGTCGGTTGTGTGTCGTCGCGCTGACTGGTGTATTTTGCGTCGCGCGCCAGACCGACGATCTCTATCTCACCTGGTTTTTCAGAATCGAAACCGAATCGCTTGCCTATCGGATTCTCGTTTGGAAAGAACCTTTGGGCGAAGGTCTGATTCACAACTGCGACCTGCGGCGCGCGTGCATCGTCCTGGGGAGTAAGACTTCGTCCCAGCAGAAGCGGAATCTCCATCGTCTGCAGAAAGTTTTCCCGAACATTATGTACGTGGGCCTCAACCGGAGGGCCGCCCGGGGAAGTCTTTGCACCGGGTAAATAGAGCGATTTACTGGTGGCGCCTCTAGCAAGCAGCGCATGTCGCGAGAAGGTGACTCCCTGCACGCCGGGCACGGCCTCGAGACGATCAAACATCTGTTGGTACAAACTGGCGAGCCGGTCCTCCTTGTACCCGATCAGCCTGGGCTCAACACTGAAGAGAAGAAGGTTGCGCTCATTGAATCCTGTTTCCACATGCTGCAGATTGCGCAGCGTACGAATCAGGAGGCCTGCGCCGATTAGGAGCAACATGGATATTGACACTTGCACCACGACCAGGGATTTGGAGAGTAACGAACGCGTATATCCGCTGGAACCTCGGCCCGTGTCTTTTAGTGTCGGAGTGAGATCAAGACGAGTAGCGCGCAGCGCCGGCACAATCCCAAAGATGATGCCGGTCAAGCAGGAGAGACCCAGGGTGAAGCCAAGGACGCGTAGGTCAAGCCGAGGATTGAGGATCGACATTCCGCGACTACTCCAATCAGCAACGGCCAGCAAACTATCTTTGATCCACAGAGCAAACAAAACGCCCAAACCGCCGCCGAGTATTCCAAGAAGCAGACTTTCTGTTAGCAACTGACGGATCAGACGCCAGCGACTTGCGCCAACAGCGAGCCGTACGGCAATTTCTCGTTGTCGCGACGATGCCCTCACCAGCAAAAGGTTCGCCACATTGGCGCAAGCGATTAAGAGAACCATCGCCACGACCCCGAATAACAAGCGGAAGGGCTTCGTCAAAAAGCGCCGTGTATTCATCTCGCCCTGACTGCCTGAATCGATGGCGAGTCGTGGATAATCTTTCGGCTCAAGTGGTCGAATCGGGTTCTGCGACTGTGCTTGCCGCGCAGCTCGGTGCTCCAAAACGGATTGCTGAAATGCTCCCTCCAAAGTGGCGCGTGCCTGCTCGAGCGTTGCGCCTGGCTTCAACCTGCCCATCATTCTCAACCACCAAGCGCCGGCCCCTTTCAACATCGAACGCTCGCCACTAACCTGTGGCTCCCACGCGAGCGGGATCGAAACATCTTGCGAAGAACCAACCTGACCTGTGCCCTCAAACCCAGGTGGCGTTACGCCGGCAATTGTGAACGCAATGTTATTGAGATTGACCTGCCTTCCAACGATGCCTTGATCACTGTTGAAGCGACTCACCCAATATCGATGGCTAAGCACAGCAATGGGCGGCGCCCCGGCACTATCGTCCGCATCGTTGACGGTACGGCCCAGCAACGCGGGCACTCCGAGCACCGAATAGTAATTGCCGGAAACGACTTGTCCGTTGGCGACCTCGGCCTGACCGCCCGCGTTCAGATTCAGGTCCATCGACGCAAAAGCAAAGACATCGGATAGGGCGCCTCTCTCTTGTCGTAGTCGCGAGAAAGTCTGAAATGGAAACGATGTCCCATTAGTGAGGCCGGTGGCAGGATCGCGTTGGTTGCTTCCGTTGTAATTACCAGGGCCGAATTTTTCTCGATCCCACGTGGCTCTAAACAACACAAGTCGATCAGGATCGCTGACTGGGAGTTTTTTGAGCAATACTGCATCGACGACGCTAAACAACGCTGTGTTTGCTCCCACACCGAGTGCAATGGTCAACACAGCCACGGCCGTAAAGCCCCGATGCTTGAGGAGCATCCGAATGCCGAAACCCAGGTCTTGAATCATGGCTTGCTCCCTTTTTGGATTGCCGATTTCCGATTGCCGAATTCGCAGTTGCCAAATCTTTCAACTTGCAACTACTGCTGCCAATTGATGTCCGATATGCTTCATTCGTATCTCAACGCTACCAACGGATCGACTTTCGCTGCGCGCCGCGCCGGCACATAACAAGCCACCACTGCCACCAACGCTAGCAGTCCGGCTATGACGCCAAACGTCCAGGGATCCGTGGCGCTAACGCCATAAAGCTGGTCGCCGAGCTGACGTTGCCAATCTTCAAGAGTCACATACTTGCTCGTTGCGAGGCGCTTGAGCACGTAACCGCCCGCCCCACCCACCACCAGGCCCGCCAACACGAGCTTCATTCCCTGCCACATCACCATTCGCAAGACGTCGCTCATTTGCGCGCCGAGCGCCATTCTGATCCCGATTTCACTGGTGCGTTGCGCGACAGAGTAGGCCAGCACCCCCGCTAACCCGATGACCGCCAGCACTAACGCCAGCACGCCAAAAAAGGTCAGCAAGCGCGCAAACAAACGCTCCTGCCCCAGTGCCTCGTTGGAGCGAATGGCCTGGGTGGTCACATGCGTCAGGGGCAGGTTGGTGTCCAGCCCCCCCACGGCTTGGCGCACGGCGTTGGTAAGCTGGGTTGGTTCGCCCTTTACACGCAACGCGAAGTCCATCGTGCCAATTCGGTCGGGTTGCTGCTGCCAGTTTGTATACAGCAGCGGTTCGATCTCATCGCGTTGGCTGTTGTATTTCGTATCGGCGACCAGGCCCACAATCTCAAATTCACTTTTCACGTCGGCATCTGTGACACGCTTGCCGAGGACGTTATCGCCCTGAAAAAACTTGCGAGCGAAGGCTTGATTAACAACGGCTACTTTGGGCGCTTGGGCAGTGTCTTTCTGGTTGAAGGCGCGTCCGGCGAGCAATGGAATTTCCATTGTTGAAAAATAGTTCTCACGCACTAACTGCCTGTTAGAAACATGCTCTCCCGAGTTTTTCAAGGTCTCTCCTGGCAATAGAATGTCAGTGTTCCACATGGAGTGAGAGATCAGCGGGACGCGCGCAAAGGTTACGGACTGCACGCCGGGCAGATAGTCCAACCGCCCGAAGAGTTGCTGATAGAAGTCTTTCAAGCGCTCGTCCTTGTAACCGCCCTGTTGCACATCCAGGGAAAAAAGCAGCAGACTTTCCTGATTAAAGCCGAGCTTCACCTGTTGCAGGTTGTGAAGCGTGCGAATGAACAGGCCCGCACCGATCAGCAACAGGAGAGAAAGTGCGACCTGAACAACGACCAGACCTTTGCCCAGGCGCGAAATTTTGCCGGTGCTCCGCTGGCTTTGTTTAAGCATGCTGCTCAGATCAGTTTTGGTCGCGCGCAACGCGGGCACCAAGCCAAACAGAATCCCCGTCAGCAAGGAAACGGCAAAGGTGAATCCAAGGACACGCCAGTTCAGCCGCAGATCAACTTCAGTGGGAATAAAATCAGTGTGACGATCCGAAATGGCCATTAGCCCCTGCATGCCCCATAAAGCAACCAGCACGCCTACAACGCCACCCAGAACTGACAACAGAACGCTCTCGGTCAACAATTGTCGAATCAGACGCCAGCGGCCTGCGCCGACTGCCTGTCGGAGGGAGATCTCATAGGCACGAGTTGCCGCCCGTGCCAACAGCAGGTTAGCGACGTTGGCGCAAGCAATCAGCAGCACGATGGCCACCACGATAAACAAGCCGTATATCCGGAACGACAGACGTTGCCTGCTCTCCATCATCCCGCGACTGCCAGAGCGTGCAGTCAATTGCGGATAATCTTTCGGATCGAGGTTCGCCACATCAGTTTCTGCCTTTGGGGGTGGCATTGCTTCCAGCGCCAGCATCTGGAATGTGCTCTTGAGGCTGTCACGCGCCTGCTCCAAAGTTGTCCCCTGTTTAAGGCGTCCCATCAAATGCAGCCACCAGTATTCGGGATGGTCCGGCTGGGCGCGCGCAGTCTGTTTGCCCAACAGCGCCGGTTCGACCGCGAGCGGAACTGTCAGTGGCGGACTTTGGCCCACCTGCAAGGAGCCCGTAAAATCTGCCGGCGAAACGCCTATGATCGTGAAACTCAGTCTATTGATTTTGAGCTGCTTACCGATGATGTCGGCATTGCCGCCGAGGCGCCCCTGCCAGTAAGAATGACTGACCACCACCACAGGCGGGGCTGTGACGCTGTCATCAGCTTCCGTGATCGCGCGCCCCAGCGCTGGCTGGACTCCGAGACCAGCGAAGTAGTTACCAGAGACGGCTTGCACTTCCGAAATCTCGGCCTGCTCATTCACCGTAACGGTCTGCTCATAGAGCGGCGCAAACGCGAAGAGACTAGACAACGGACTTTGCTCATTGTGCGACTGTTCGACCAGTAACTTCTCATAGGTGTCGTAGCGGAACATCGAAGCACCGCGCCTGCCTTTAGGATTCGGCATAAAGATGCCTCGCATTCCGCTCGTTCTGAACTTTTCGCCCGCCTGCCATTCAAACAGCACTAACCGTTCCGGCTGTCTCACGGGGAGCGTTTTCAGCAAGACTGCATCTACGACGCTGAAGAGCGCCGTGTTAGCGCCGATGCCCAAGGCGAGAGTGATCACCACGACCAGAGTGAACCCTGGATTCTTCGTCAACACTCGCACGCCGTAACGCAGGTCTTGCCATAGAGAGTTCATGTTTTGCTCCCCTTTTGGATTGCCGATTTCCGATTTCCGATTGGCGAAGCTTTCAACTTGCAATTACTGGTGCCAATCGAGAATCGGCAATTGGCAATCGAAAATCCCATCACTCGTATCTCAACGCCACCAACGGATCGACCTTCGTTGCGCGTCGTGCTGGGAAGTAGCCGGCAACCAGCGCCACACCCAGCATCAGCAAGCCCGCGAGAAACAACGAAAGTGGATCAGTCGGCGACAGACCAAATAGGAGCGTCGAGGCAAACCGAGTCGCCACAAAGACGGTGGGCAGCCCGACCGCGACGCCAATCAAAACCAGAAGAAATGCCTCGCGGAGGATTAGCGACAGTACGTCACGCGACTTGGCTCCCAGCGCCATGCGAATACCGATCTCGTTAGTTCGGCTCGCCACTCCGTAAGAAAGAATGCCGTACAAACCGATGCTGGCGAGCAACAATGCCAACACGCCAAAGAAACCGGAAAGAGTAGCCATCAACCGCTCGCGCAAGACCGACTCCTCGACCATTGTTTTAAACCACTGAAAACTAATATCCATGGCCGGATTTATCTCGTTCAAGGCACGATTGACCGCTGCGGTAACATCGGCTTGCGGTAAGTTGGAGCGGATCAGGAATTGTCGACCCTGACTGGGCTGCGGATCTTGCCCACTGGTGAGATAAACGATCGGAATCGGCTCCTCGCGAAGTTCTTCAAACTTCGTGTCTCGCACCAGCCCAACTATTTCGTAAGCAGTCTCCGGTTCACTGGGAGTCTCTTCCACCACAGCCCTGTGACCAACCGGATTCGCCTCGTGCAATAGTCGAGCGAAGGTTTCGTTGACAATGGCTACCTTGGGCGTGTTCCCGGAATCGTATGCGCTAAAGTCTCGCCCGGAGAGCAGTGTCACTTGTAACGTTTTGAAGTAATCCGGTCCTACTCTGTTGAACGATGCGTTTATCTTTTGCTCCGCATTCCCGCCCGCCAACCAAACATTGTTGCCTCGCCCGCCGCCGGTGAGCGGAACGGTGTCCATGTCGGTAGCGGCTTCCACTCCTGGTACCGCTTTTATCCGCTCGAGCAGTTCACTTCTGTAGGACAACCGCCTGTCTGGCGCGACATTTAGTCGACCAAAACCTACGCGAGCGATCAAAAGCTCTTCCTGCCGAAATCCTGTGTCTACCGTGATGAGCTTTTTTAGACTGCGCGAGAAAAGTAGCGCCCCGGCTACCAACACGAGCGAAAGCGCGACCTGCACCACCACTAGGGCGCGTCGCAAACTGAACCGCTCGCGGCCCGCAGTAAGACCACGACCGGAGGATTTCATTACGGCGCCGGGCGCGATGCGCGTCGCACGCATCGCCGGAGTCAACCCAAACAAAAGACACGTGAGCGCGGCAACGCCGGTGGCAAAGCCAAGGACCCGCCAGTCGGGCGATAAATCCAAAAAGACAGCGTCGCGGTCAGTGCTGAGGGACGACACCAGGAACCGGCTCACGACCCGGGCCAGGAGCGCACCCAGTCCAGTTCCAACCACTGCAAGTAACATTGTTTCGACCAACAATTGTCTGATGATGCGCATTCGCGAAGCACCGACGGCTTGTCGTACCGCGATCTCGCGTTCCCGAGTGCTCGCCCTCGCCAGCAGTAAGTTCGCCAGGTTGGCGCACGCAATCAGTAGCACCAACCCGGCGATGGCCAGCAACAACCAGAGTGGACGTTCGTAGTTTTCACGCAGCGTGGAGTAGCCGGCACCACCACCGACAGCTTCCAGTTTGGAACCCAGATAATTGTTGACACTGGCCGCTGGATAATTGGCAGGTAGTGTCTGTTGAAACAGTGAAGGTGAGATCGATTGTAGTTGGGCGGTCGCTTGTTCAATGGTCCAACCGGGTTTCAGTCGACCTGTCACCATTAACCACCAATTGGTGCCTGAGTCGAGCCGGTTGTTTTTGCCTGAGATAATTGCGTCGGCACAGATTGGCAACGCAACATCAAAAGACTTCCCTACCTCGAGGCCGAAGAAGTTTGGCGGAGTGATGCCAATTACTTCGAACTGGTGATCTGCAAGTGTGAGTTTGCGTCCAACGACAGTCTTATCGCCGCCGTATTCGCGTTGCCAGAATGAATGGCTAATGACAACTCCAGGCGCACTACAACCTCGCCGATCGTCGGTCGGGGTAAACGTGCGGCCTAACTCCGGCTGCACACCGAGTACGTTAAAAAACTCTCCACTAACCCATAGCGCATTAGCAGGACGCACTTCACCGCCTTGGGCCAAGTTAAAGGCCGCACTACCCCAGGCGACGAGGCCGGAGAAATCTTGCTGCCGATCTCTAATCTGCTCCCAAATCGGGTTGGTGACCGCTGGATAGCGAGCGGGTTTGCTGCCTCGTGTTCCACTGTTGTCAGTAAGCCGAATCTGAGTAAGTTCTTGAGCGTTTTTGACCGGCAGAGTTTTCAGACGGACCGCATTGAGCAATTGGAAGATGGCCGTGTTTGCGCCGATGCCGAGCGCCAGCGATAGCACCGCCACCGCCGTGAAGCCTGGATTCTTCAGCAGCATTCGTATACCGAAACGCAAATCGTGAATCATCTCTTGCTCCCTTTTTGGATTGCCGATTGCGGAGTACTTTGTACTTTGTGCTTTGATCTTTGTACTTTGTTTTTAGCTCATCTGTGTCAACTCGGTTGCAGTGGAATTCAGGCGGTTCGACACTCAAGTACAAAGCTCTAAGTACAGACCTTCATTCGTATCTCAACGCCACCAATGGATCGACTTTCGTTGCTCGTCGCGCCGGGATGTAACAGGCAACGAATCCCACGACTGCAAGCAGAAGGGGAACCAAGGCGAAGGTCACCGGATCGGTGGTGCTCACGTCGAACAACAGACTCTGCATGGTGCGCGTCAACGCATAAGCGCCGGCCACTCCGAGGACCACGCCGAAAAGAACAAGCGACATTCCCTGTTTAATCACCATGCTCAACACATCACGCGCTTGTGCTCCCAGAGCCATATGGATCCCAATCTCACGTGTACGCTGTGACACCGCGAACGCGAGTACGCCATACAAACCGATCGCGGCGAGCAACAAAGCAAGCGCTCCAAAAACACCCAGCAGAACGACGGCAAACCGGCGTGTCTCAAGCGTAACGGCGACGCGCTCCTCCATCGTCTTTACGTCATAGACCGGTTGATTCGGATCGACTGCGAGAACTTGCTCGCGAATAGCCTGTGTCAAAAGACGGGCATCGCCCGACGTGCGCACCACAAGTGTCGAAGCGGACGAGTAGGCAGGAAGATAAAAGGTACCTTTCGATTCTTCAGCCAGGTCCTTTAACTGCGCCGTGGCAACTATACCGACGACGGTTGCCCAGGGACCTTCTTGACTCCAGCTGATTCCGCCGCCCAGGGCCTCGCCGTTCGGCCAGAACCGCTTAGCCAATTCCTCGTCGACGATGGCGACGGAGTTGGGTCCGAAGAGGCTACCTGTGCGCATGTCTGATGGTTGAAAATCACGACCTTTGAGCAGTGGCAGTCCGATGGCCTTGAAGTAATCAGTTGACACAAACGCGTAGTCGGCATGGGGCGGTGGATCATTTGGTCCACGCTGCCATCCGCGAATCGCGAAGATAGAGTTGTCACCGCCTGGTGTGAATGGAGTCTGGAAAGCCGCCGCTGCATGCAGTACTCCTGGCAAGCTGGCAATGCGTGGCAGCAGACTGTCGTAAAACGCGTTTTCCTTTGTGGCAGTGCTGTATTGGGTACTCGGTAATGAGAGGCGCAACGTCAAGACGTTGTGCGGATCGAAACCTGGATGGACGTCTAACACGTTTGAGAAGCTTCGCACCAGGAGGCCCGCGCCAATCAGCAGCATCAAGGCGATCGCAACTTCAGCGACGACGAAGGTTCGACGCAGATGTTGGCGAGCGGTGCCGGCTGAGTCGGTCCGCTCAGACTCCTTTAGCGAACTGACCAGATTCATTTTCGACGCAGTCAGGGCCGGGACCAGGCCAAAAATCACGCCGCAAACAAGCGACACTCCCAAGCTAAGCAACAAGATCCTGACATCGAGATGAATTGCGTTGAGACGCGGTAAAGTGCTTGGGGCAAGCGCCAGTAATGCCTTGGTACCCCAAAATGCAAGGATCATCCCGAAAGCTCCGCCGAGAACAGCTATCAGGAGACTCTCGGTGAGCAGTTGTCGAATGATGCGACTTCTTGCGGCCCCCAAAGCGACGCGCAGGGCTATCTCGTGACCGCGTATGGTGGCTCGGGCGAGGAGGAGGTTTGCCACGTTCGCGCATGAGATCAATAGAACAGCAAGTACGGAGCACAACAGCACAAACAGCGGCCGCCTTACGTCACTGACGTATTCGTCAGTCAGCGAACGGACCTCGATGTTGAAACTGTCAGGTACCTTCCCTGCCATGTTTCGAGCGACACCACTCATGATGCTCTGCGCCTGGCTGATATTTGTTCCGCGCTTCAAGCGCGCGAGCATCGTGTACGCCAAACTTCCCCGGCGTTCCTCGGAGAGTTCCCTCTCCGAGAAGGCCATTGGAATCCAGAGATCTATGTGCGGATAGATTTCTTCCATGCCCCCGGGCGCTATACCGATGAGTTGGTAGTTGTCGCCGTTAAGTTGAATAGGACTGTTGATGACACCACTGTTTGAATTGAAGAGCCGCCTCCACAAGGCAGCACTTAGCACAACGACGCGGTCGTTGCCGAATCTGTCCTCCTGCGGATTGAAGAACCGACCGGCAATAGGATTGATCCCCAAAGTCGGGAAGAAACTTGCGGTAACTCTGCCCGCCTGCAAACGTTCGGGTATGCTTCCACCAGTGAGATTGAAAGTTCGACCTGTTACTGCGGCGGTCGATTCGAAGGCATTGGTTTGGAGACTGTAGTCGACATACTGCGGCGCAGACACCTGCGTTCGCGGAAGGTTTAGTTTCGGCAGTTGATTGTGGATCACAACCACGCTGCCTGGATCACTGACCGGTAATTTGCGCAGCAGCACGGCATCAACGACGGTGAAGGTAGCAGTCGTCACGGCAATGCCCAATGCCAGGGTCATGAGTGCGGTAATCGCAAAGCCCGGTTTCCGGATCAGCATCCGCGCACCGTACCGAATGTCTTGCCACAATGTACTCATGGAAACCTCTTTATGTCCGATATGCTTCAACCTAGTACTTTGTGCTTTGTACTTTGTACTTTGTACTTAATACTTTGTTCTTAGGTCTTTGTGTCTGTACGTGAACTCTCGTGGCCCAAATCCAAAGTACAAAGCTCTAAGAACAAAGTTCTCCTATTCGTACCTCAGCGCTACCAATGGATCGACTTTCGTTGCTCGCCGCGCCGGCAGATAACAGGCCAGCAATGCAGCCAGGAGCAAACAAAGAGACACAACTCCGAACGTCAACAGATCGGTAGGCTCGACGCCAACCAACAGCTTCTCCATGAATCGGGTCAACGCCCACGCGCCGGCCAGGCCGATGACTACACCGATCAACGCAAGCATCATTCCGTGTTTAACTACCAGTTTCAGGACGTCGCCTGCTCGGGCACCCAACGCCATGCGAATACCAATCTCCTGCGTCCGCTGCGTGACGTTGAAGGCCATCACGCCGTAAATGCCGATGGCCGCAAGCAATAAAGCCACCCCCGCAAATATGCCGACCATCACAGAAGAAAAGGTGTAAAGCGTCACGGAAATCGAACGCACCTCATGCATCGTGCGCACGTCGAACACAGGTTGATCCTTATCGATGGCCCACACCTGTTGCCTGATCTGAGGCGCCAGCGACCCTGGTTCCACGTTCGTCCTGGCCACCAACACCATCGCATTCCAGGAATCCTGAGCGTGAGGCAGGTAGTATTCAGGCGTTACGGGCAAGGTCAATTCGTGCTTGACGTCACGCACGATACCCACGATTTCCATCCATGGGGCCTTCTCTAATGGGCCATAGAAACGAATGCGTTTGCCAATCGCATTGGCGTTGGGCCAATGTTTTCGCGCGAGTGTTTCATTAACAATGACTACGGGTGGTCCGCCGGCTTTGTCTTGTTCGCTGAAACCGCGGCCTTTAACGATCGGAATTTCCATCGTTTCAAAATAGCCAGGCGTGCAGACACGATAACGCCCTTCGTTCTCCTGACCGTGTGGTGGTTCTCCAGCACCCTCGACCAAATAGGAATCCGATGAATTAGCTCCGCCGAGTGGCAGATAGTTGACGACAGCAGCGGATTCAACCCCCGGCAAAGCTTTCACACGTTGGACCAGGTCCTGATAGAAGGCGCCGCGTTGTTTTTCCTCTTTGTATTTTGCTCCCGGTAACACCAGGTTCAAGGTCAGAACATTGTCAGGATTGAATCCGGGATTTGTTTTTAGGAGCGCCAGGAAACTGCGGACGAGGAGACCAGCCCCTACCAGCAAGACGAGTGAGAGCGCAACTTCAAAAACGACCAGTGAACTTCGTAGCCGATGCGAGCCGGCGGTAGTTTGCCGTCCGCCTTCCTTGAGCGCACTGTTGAGATCGGGTTTTGAGACTTGCCAGGCTGGTACAAGACCGAAGACCAGTCCACTCAAAACCGAAAGTCCGAGAGTAAACACAAGCACCGGCGCGTTTATTCCCAGCTGATACCACCCCGGTGCATATTTCGCCGCCTCACCGGGATTAGAGACCCGCAACAGATCGACACCCCAAAAGCCGATGAGTACCCCCCCGACGCCGCCAATGAGTGCGACTATTAAACTCTCAGTGAGCAGTTGGCGAATGATGCGCCACCGACTCGCACCCAGCGCCGCGCGTAACGCAATCTCTTTTTGGCGGCCGCTGGCGCGCGCCAGCATGAGGTTGGCGACGTTCGCGCAGGCGATTAACAAGACAAATCCCACCGCACCCATCATTACCCACAGGGCCGTGTCGTATAACCGCACCGTGTCTTTAACGATCGGATAGACGGTGGCACCCACATCCGTGTTTGTTTCGGGATACTGTTTTTCGAGCCGTGCGGTTATCGTGTCAATGTCTGCCTGTGCGCTTTCCAGCTTGACGCCTGCTTTGAGTCGTCCAATAACGTAATAACCATGACTGTCGCGGCTGCGCATTAGTTCCGGCGTCATTGGAAGAGGAGCGTACACCTCAGAGCCTTTAGGAAAGTTGAACCGCTCCGGCATAACACCGATTAAGGTGCGAGTAATGCTATTGAGCGTAACCGTTTTGTTGATTATGTTTGGATCCCCACCGAAACGCCGTTGCCACAAACTGTGAGTGATAATTGCTACAGCGTCTTTGCCAGGCTGGTTTTCTTCCTCAGAAAAATTGCGGCCCATGATGGGCTTCATACCGATAGCGTCGAAAAAATTCGCCGTCACTAAAAAACCCTGGATGCGTTCGGGAGGTTCGACGCCGGTAAGATTGACGCTCCACCAACGATAGAGTGCGAGTTGTTCGAACGACTGGCTCTGGGCACGCCAATCCAGATAGTTCGCCAACGCCACTTCATTGTGAACTATTCCGCGAATCGGGGCCTTGTCCCATATCGTCACTACTCGATCGAGTTGAGGGAAAGGCAGGGGCTTCAGCAGCAGCGCATAGATGGCACTGAAGATTGCGGTATTTGCGCCGATACCCAAAGCCAGCGTTATGACGGCGATAAGCGTGAACCCGGGACGCTTTATGAGATTCCTGACCGCGTAACGTATATCGTTTCGAAGACTTGTCATGGTTGGCTCCCAAACGTCTATTCAGCAACGAGAACCATCAGCGCAGCATCGTCCTGAAAGTCATTCCCGCAAAACCCCGTGACCTCATTCAAAATGATCGTTCGCAACACAGCGGCGCTATGCCCGCGGTAAGCTACCAGGCACTCCCGCAAACGTTCCTCGCCAAATTCTTCTCCAGCTGCACAACGCGCTTCAGTCAGACCATCCGTGAACATCAAAAGCTTGTCGCCTGAGTGGAGTTGTAATTGACGCTGCGTATAGCGCGAGTCAGTAAACGCGCCGATGACCTGTCCGCCTTCTTCCAGGCGAAGGCACCCACCGCCGCGGTCCACCAGCAGTGGAGGATTGTGTCCAGCATTGGTGAAAGTGAGTGTCCGACTGCGAACGTCAAGAACGCTGTAGAAGCAACTGATGAACTTGTGCAACGGCGTGTTCCCGTATACAACAAGGTTAAGACGTTCACACAACTCACTCGGTGAAATACTCTCCAACGCCAAAGACTTCAGCGCAGCTTGCATGTTCGACATTACTATGGCCGCGGGTAGACCTTTGCCGGCAACATCTGCCATGCACAGAACGGCTTGGTCCTCATTCAACTTGAAAGCAGCAAGGTAATCGCCGCCCACCACGTGAGCGGGTTGCCATGCGCCTGCAAGGCTGAAGCCGCTGAGATTTGGCATTCTGCTCGGCATCAAGCCCTGCTGAATCTCGCGCGCTTCTCTCAGCTCGAGCCTTAGCTGGCGATCGCTAATCCGAGTCTCTGCTTCCCGGCCGTGCTCACGTCTTCTCACCTGACCCTGTTCAATCTCAGTTTTTACTTTTCGCAGCAAGTGAGAGTTTTCCCAGGGTTTTTGTACAAAATCCCGCACGCCGCGGCGCATCGACTCCACCGCGAGATCAACGGTGCCCCAGGCCGTCATTACAACGATTGGAACTTCACTATCGAGCGCTTGAATACTGGAAATGAGATCGAGGCCCTCTCTTCCCGATGTTGTATCCCGCGCGTAATTTAGGTCCATCAGCACAAGGTCGAATCTATGGTGTTTAATTGCTTCGAGCACAGCCGATGGTGAGTCCGCAGCTTCGGTTTGATAGCCCGCGCTCTTCAGGAGAAGTCGGAGAGCTGCGAGAACGTCCGGTTGATCGTCCGCTATTAAGGTTCGAGGAATTTGAGCCGTCGTAGTGTTCACAACGTTCATCTACTTTATTTGCCCGCGTGAATTAGTCATAACGCCCATCCGGGCACACCAGTGACGTATACGTTCTGCGCACAGCCCGCAAACGTTTTCGCCCGTTTTTCGCTAATCAGAGCAACTGCAGGAAACTGAACTTAACCCTTCGCGATCCATCCATCTTCAAGTCGTACGATCCGGTTGCCGTACTCAGCATTCGTTTCAGAGTGCGTAACCTGGACGATTGTTGTGCCTTCATCATTGAGACGCTTGAACATATCCATAATCTCTTTCCCCTGACTCGAGTGGAGATTGCCAGTAGGCTCGTCAGCCAGGATGATGCGCGGGTTTGCTACCACAGCGCGGGCAATGCCTACGAGCTGCTGCTGTCCACCAGAGAGCTGGCTGGGGAAGAGATCTTTCTTGCCGACGATCTGAAAGCGATCGAGCGTGTCACAAACAATTGATTGCCGATCCTTTTTGCTGACGTCACGATAAGAAAGCGGCAACTCGAGATTCTCGAAAACAGTTTGATCGTCGAGGAGGTGGTAACTTTGAAAGACAAAACCGATATTGCGATTGCGCAGGTCGGCACGCTTTTTAGGGTTTAGCGAGTGGACAGCTACGTCGTCAAAAGCGTATTCACCATTCCACGATTGGTCGTGCATTCCCAGGATGTGCAACAAAGTCGACTTGCCTGCCCCGGAAGGGCCCATGATCGAAACAAATTCGCCTGCCTTAATCTCCAGATCGATACGGCGCAACACGTATGTCTTGGTCAGACCGTGAGAAAAATACTTCTCGATGTTGCGCAGGCTGATCATGCAATTTCTCCAAATCCGCTCTCTTTTAGTTCGCGCTTTGCTTCCAGGATTTCGCGTCTGTTGGAACCGGCTTCCTCTTCGACGATGAGTCCGTCGAACAGGTGTACGATGCGATCGGCGTGCTGGGCGTAACGCGGATCATGCGTCACCATGCAAATCGTGGCGCCACCGCGATGCAACTCGCGCAGGAGTTCCATTACCTGCTCGCCATTGGTTGAGTCCAAATTGCCGGTCGGCTCATCAGCGAGCAGGATGCTTGGTTGTCCACCAACCGCACGGGCGACTGCAACACGTTGCTGCTGTCCTCCTGATAGCTGACTGGGCAGGTGTTTAGCCCGATGGCCCATCCCGACGCGCTCCAGCGCATCGGTGACTCGCTTTTTTCGTTCGCTCGAAGGCATGCCACGATACGTCAGCGGCAACTCCACATTTTCATAAACTGTCAGGTCCCCAATCAGGTTAAAGCTCTGAAAAATGAAACCAACTTCGCGATTGCGAATGCGCGCGCGCTCGGAGAGTGAAAGATTCTCGACGGGGTTTTCATTGAGCACGTACTCCCCATCAGAAGGCGTGTCCAGCAAGCCAAGAATCGACAGGAGTGTCGACTTACCGCAACCCGATGGGCCGGCGATGGAAAGATACTCGCCCTTCTTGATGTCGAGATGGATGCCGGAAAGCGCGTGGGTCTCTACTTCGTCCGTATAGAAGACTTTCTTTACATCTGAGAGGTGAATCAGAGGCTGGACTTGGGGTTGGGGTGAACTCATCGTTGGCTCCTCAGAATTGTTGTGATTACCACCATTTAATAGCTAACACCGCGACCAGTGCTTGTGTGACAACTTCAATACTCAACGGACGCGAATGCGGCTATAACTATCGACTGAAGACGTGTCAGAGATGATTACCTGATCGCCCTCACGCAATCCGCTAACTATTTCGATTGTGCTTACCGAACTGCGCCCGAGTAGTACCTGAGTATGAACAGCTTCCTGGCCGTCCGGGCTCAGACGAAACATTCCTACAGTTTGTTGGCCCTGACCAAAGGCGGGCCGGCCGACGTACAAAACGTTATCGAGTCGTTCAAGCTCAATCGTCCCGTCAACACTCAGATCGGGACGCGCACTTGCAGGAAACGGACCTGTCAATGACGCGTCCACGGTGAAGGTGCCCTCGCGGGCCGCGGGATCTATGCGCGACACTTGTCCCTGAATAACTCCGTTGCGAGTGTCCACCTCCACGGGTTGACCGAGCTTGACGTCCTTGATCTGCGTCTCAGCGATCTTCAGTTCGGCCTTGAGTGATGCGGGATCGGCAACTCGTGCCATGTTTAATCCGGGCGTGACCTGCTGACCAACCTGCACTGAGACTTGCTGCAGCACGCCACTACTGCCGGCACGTACCTTCAAAGCGCTGGCCTGATCTCTTTTCAGTTTCGCGAGCGCCTGCAGCTGCTGAAGGTGCGTAGTCTGCGCGTTAATTTGCGCCTTAATAGATTTTGAGTTAATTGCCAGTCGCTGCTGCTCGACTTTCAGCCGCGAGGCGAGATCCTGCACATGCACCCGCGAGACCTTCAGTTGCAGGTCGGCGACGAGTCCCTGCTTCCCAAGCACTTCGTCTGCATCGAGCTGTAATTTCGCCTGGCTATACTCAGCATTGATGGAAGCAATTGCTGACTGCTGGGTCATGTTTTCGCTTTCCAACCGGACGCGCAACGCTTCCTCATCGGCCTGAGCTGCCTTCACTTGAAAATCCGCATCCATCGCCTGCTGCTCCATCTGCGGATTTGAGAGCTCGGCAATCACCGTATCCGAACCAACTTCAACTCCTGCCTGGACCAGGATTTTCTCCACGCGGCCATCGGCGGGCGCCGGAACCCAGCGAGTCAACTGAGGCACGAGCGTGCCAATGCCATGGACCTGGCGCAGCATCTGCCCGCGCTTGACAGTGTCGATCACGGCGGTGGACCGATCGAGAGTTGGAGCTGCGGGCTTTAGCTTGGTAAGACCGAACGTAATTCCGCCGATCGCACCCAGACCGATGACAATCAGAACCGCGTTGCGGATGCGCCTCTTCAGTTTTGATTTTGCCGGTCGCTTGATATCCATAAGACTTGTCGGCGAAATGCGCGAACTAACCAGACCAGGATTTTTGGAGAACCGTACGAGCCAGTTTGAGAGAGCGGCGACGTGCCCGGGAAGTGTGCCTGGTCTTGCGAGCAGCTAGACTTCTCCGGCAACAGCACAGTTCTCCACAAATCACAGAGTCAAGGCCCGTGCCAGCGGCGTGCTCGTCGGGGCTACCGGACGCAACTTGGCTCAATGTGTGGTTTATTCGCTATGTTTTGAGTGGTTATAAGCGTAAGGAGGTCAGGGCGGGAATCTTGTAGCAGCGAATGAATAGGCTTAGCGTTTCGCTTTCGGGACGCGAGAATCCCACTTTCGCAAAAAGTTCGAAATGTCGTAACAGTGACCCAATATTTCATGGGCACTGCTACGACATTAACCACCTGCGGACCACGCCTCAGGATCACAACGAGAAACCAAATAGGGTGAAGTTTGAAATAGGAAGATTGTTCATCAACACAGGAGTATGTTCCGAGCCTCTAATGTAACTGTTGGCCCACGTGATAACTGATAGCAACCCAAAACGAGGCCCAGGCAAACCCGCTAATAATGCTTAGCAGGCTGTATTTCCTCGCGGGCATGCCGGCGGTCGCGCAGACGAGCGGGATAGTGATTCTCAAGCCTGCGGCAAACCGCGACAACAACACCGCAACTGTGCTATGTCGCAACACAAACTTGCTCACCTTCGGATACCATTCTCGTAAGCGCTTTGATTTTTGGATAGTGCGCGCCGCTCGCTCATGAGCAGCGTAGAAGTAGATTTGATCTCCTGCCGAACCGCCGATGGCCGCGGCTATTATCGTCAGGCGCCAGTCCAGTAGGCCCGAGCCACACAACGCACCGGCGGTAATCAAAACAATTTCACCTTCCCAAAACGCCGCGAGGAGAATTGCGAGGTAGCCATACTTGGGCAACAATCGCATGGCCCAGCCGGAATCAGTCATAGCCAATAACGACACCATTGCGGGATTAATTATCCGAAAGATTGTTACCACGAGGCTAGCTGGCGCTTTGCTGTTTACCCATGCTACGAGAAGCAGCAAAGGAAGGTTTGCTGACCTCACCGAGTGGCGCGAGGTCTCCGGTAATGTTGCGGACTACTCGCAGAACGCGCTCAACGTCTGAAGTTCGCAAACGAGAGTAGACTGGCAGTTGAAGCGCCTCCTCGGTTGTTCTGGCTCCGGGACAATCAGCGGAAAACTCCTTGAAGAGTGGAAGCGAGGAACATACATCGACGTGGGTTGTCTCAAAGTCGACGCCCCGGCGAATCGCGCGCCGACTTACCAGCTTCGGGTCAGACACGTAAACGCAATACTGATAATAGACATGCTCGGCCTCACTGAGTACAAGGGGAACTCGAACAGCCTGGCAATCACTAAGACCCTGGTTATAACGCCGGGCATGATCGACACAACGAGCATTCAACTCCTGTAGTCTCGCCAAACCCCGAAGTCCCAGTATCGCCTGCGCATTTGAGTAACGTTGTCGATACGTACGCGGAAAGGGATCGAGCTGACGTATTTTCTCCCAAAGGTAGCGGGAAAGATCATAGTGCCCAAAGATAGACGTTAGTGCTTGCAGGGGAAAACCCCAAAAAGTGAATGCCTTAGGACTTATAGCCGCGCGCGCGACATAGCCGGTTAAAAAGCGTTTGCGCAAATCCCGAACCGTCTGAGGCGGCTCAGTAGAGGCTTGTCGCCGTACGTTGGCAGCCAACACCGGATCGTTCATCAGCGCCATGCCACCGCCGTAGGTGTTGATCCCTTTCAGCATCTGAAAACTAAAGAACGACGCGGTGCCAAACGTGCCCACTAAACGTCCTCGATAACGCGCGCCCACCGCCTGGGCACAGTCCTCAATCATGATGAGGTCATGCTCTTGCACCGCCTTTAAGATCGCCGACATTTCACATGGCTGTCCGTAAAGGTGGGTGGGTACTATAACGCGTGTGAGTTCAGTAACGGCCGCCTCGATCTTCTCCGGATCGAGGTTGAAAGTTAACGGATCAACATCAACAAAAACGGGCTTGAGGCCGGCGCGACGGGCAATCTCCGGGACGACCCAAAAGGTCAGGGCAGGAAAAATTACCTCGCTGCCCGGAGGCAAATCCAGCGCGCGCAGAATGTAATAGAAAGCCATCCGTCCGTATGAGGCAGTGATGGCATGATCCATGTAATGGTAAGCGGCAAACCTTCTTTCAAACTCGGCCAAGGCTGGCCCCTCGATAGCTTCTCCGCGACGAAAGGCGGAGATGAGTTCCCGCTCCTCCCCCGGAATAGATCGCACTCCGTAACGCGCGATGCTACGAAAACTCATATCGTGACCTTGCGTTCTGAAGTCCAGCGACGATCGAAGTAGTCCAGTTTGCGCCAGGACCACGCGTCGGCCTTTTGTAACAGGAAATGATTGGAGTACTTGTGCAGGCCGAGCCAATTGACAAGCTGACTGGGCCTGCAGATAAAGCGAGAGTATGCCATGCCCAGCATGAGTCGCGCACGGCGGGGGGTCAAGACAGGATGATTGAAAGTAAGCGTGTATCCATCAAAGTTTTCCCACTCTCTCTCGAAGATTAATGGCTTGAGCTGTTTGAACTGTGGCGTTCCAGGATAAGGCGTAAGAATCTTGAAGTTGGCGTAGGTGCTGTCGAGTTCACAGGCGAATCCTATCAAATCTTCAATGCTCTCTTCTGTATCCTGCAGAAATCCGATCACGTAGAACGCTGTTGTAGCAATGCCCAGTTCCCAACACAACCGGACCATTTTGCGCATGTGCTCATGAGGAATAAAACGCCGTGCCACCTTTTTCAGCACAATTGGGTCCGGCGATTCAACGCCAAAAGAGATCTCCCGCAAACCGGCCGCGTGCAAGGCTCGAATCAACTTCTCATCGAGATCATCCATGCGTGTTTCGCATTCGAAGGAGAGTGGCAGGCTGCGCGCGATAATGGCCTCGGCCAAGCGGAAGCAACGATCGCGATCCAGCGTAAAAAGAGGATCGCGAAATTTGATATGAGGGTTGCCATAGCGTTCACACAGCATCGCCATTTCCTCAACCACTCCTTCTACTGACCGCTGACGATAGGAAGCAGTAATTCGATGTGGGCAGTAAGTGCAATGCTCAGGACAACTCCGGCTTGTATACATGGGAAAGGCACGCGTGAGTCCCAACGGGCGATGGTTCGAATAAGCAAAGCGTCGCGTCTTGATCAGATCCCATTGAGGAAATGGTAACGTGTCGAGATCATTTATGGCGGGACTCTTCACGAGACCCTGAACGTTTTCCCCACTTGCGATGCGTGATGCCGCCTCTTCCGGTTCACCGACAAGCACAAAATCTGCGGCATCGGAGAAGAGGTCGGGCAAGTGCGTTGCGGGAGTTCCAAAGAACCCGACCTTGATACCCCTGTTACGAGCAGCCAGGGCCCATTCGCGCTCGTGCTTGTAATCGACCAGTGACGTCAACACTAGTGCGAGGTCGCCTCTCACCGGACTGTCGTCGCTCGTGACAATTACGTTGTGTCCGGCATTAGCGAAAATTGCGGCGAGATAACCAGTATGAATACTCGGCACATTGAGAAACACGCGTCTCACGTTCTCGGCAAAGCGTGTCGTGACTGAGTCGCCCCTAAAGCGCGATCCATAGCCTCCAGCCACAGTGTCCTTATTGACCGAGCCGTGCTTGGCCCGCAAGTCGGCGATAATTACGGTAGACATGAATTAACCTTCTCCCCCGGAGAGATCGATGGTTTAGCAACGGACGACGATTTTCTTCGGTCTGTATAGGTTACAAAGAAGTAGATAAACGGAAGATAAACTCGGATGAGGGTTCTTTTGAAACAGTATTCTGCAGCGAAGCCAGCCCTAAGCCGGTGAATCACTGTGGCGTGAATTGTTGAAAGGCAAAGAGGCTACAAACGTGCTGCCGGTATCATCGGAGCGGAGTAATTTCAGTGTCCCCCCATGGGCCTCCGCGATCCACTTTGCAATTGAGAGTCCCAGACCGGCTCCTCCTGCCCCCTCGGCCCTTGAGCGAGCCTGATCGACTCGAAAGAAGCGCTCGAAGATAAACGGTTGTGCTTCTATGGGTATGCCCGCACCGGCGTCAGAAACAACTATCTGATGCTCCCAACCATTACTCTTTAGTTTCATCCTAACGACTCGATGAGGCAACGTGTGTCTGATCGCGTTATCCAGAAGGTTCAAGAGCAACTGACGCAGAAGTCCTTCGTCTCCCCGGTACGGCGTTTCAGCCAGTGGATCTACGTGGACACCAACTTCTTTCGTAGCTCCTAAAACTTCTGCAGCGCGTACAGTCTCAGAGATCAGCTCATTCAAATGGAAATTGCTGGGATGCAAGGAGTGATGTCCGGAGTCAACCAATGCCAGGGTAAACATGTCGTCCACGACGTGCGTTAACCTTCGTGCTTGCTCGTCAACCATTTTCAACGCTTCGCGGTATTCCGTCTCGTCGCGGCCCTCGAGTTCCAGGGTAACTCCGGTCGCAGTCCTAATTACGGAAAGTGGTGTTCGCAGTTCATGGGAAGCGTCTGCGACAAAGCGACGCTGTTGAGCAAACGACTCATCAAGCCTGGCAAGCAAGTCATTGAAAGTAGTGGCAAGTCGGCCGAGCTCGTCTCTGGGATTGGCTACCGGAAGTCTTTGTGCCAAATTCTCAGCACTGATTTGTCGCGCACGCTCCATCATCTCAACGATAGGCGCGAGACTTCTACGAGCGAGAAACCAACCGCCGAGTCCTGAGAGTAGTAAAGCCACTGATATCGACATGTACAAGACCAGGCGAATTACTCTTAAGTCCCTCGCGATTGATTCAAATGGATGACTCACTACGATGACGTAAGACTTTCCGCCTGCCATCACTCCCTGAACAACAACACGACGCGGACCGGTGCTATTCTCTGAAAGTGTATACAATTCTGCTTCTGCGGTAGGTGTGGGACGTAAGTGAGGATTCGGCGCTCGGATATTGCCGAGAGCCGTATTTTCAGCAATGAGCCGGCCTTCGGTATCGAAAATAGCCGCGGCCTGATGCGGACCTATGTGTTCAGTTAGCGCATGGGTAGCTGTAGTAGCTACCGGCACACCATCGCGCATGTCGTTCGACAGAGAAAGACCAGTTTCGGTCGCGGTCGTTCGTAAATTGTCATCCAGCCGCTGATAAAGAGTGTGCGAAAGTACGAGGTAAACTCCCAGACTAAAGGAACCCAGCACCACCGCCAATATTCCAACGTGCCAGATGGCCAGCCTTGTCCTTACCGAATTCAGCATTTTTAACTTCTATCGTGGGCTGTCAGAATATAGCCCTCACCGCGGCGAGTCTGCAGCAGCCTCGGTCCATGACCGTCGTCGATCTTGCGTCGCAACCGCTGGATGTAAACCTCGATGAGATTGGAAAAAACATCAAAGTCCTCGCCCCAGACATGTTCTGCGATTTCAGCTCGTCCCAGTACGCGCTCCGCATTGCGCGCCAGATACTCCAGTAGCGCATATTCCTTGGCTGTCAACGGAATACTCCGCTCCGAACGTTTCACACGCTTGGCTCCAATATCTATTTCCAGATCGAGAACCTTCAACGAATCTGAATAGGGGATATTGCCGCGACGCAACAGAGCTCTGGTGCGAGCTAGCAATTCCAGAAAATCAAATGGCTTAACCAAGTAGTCGTCGGCGCCCGAGTCCAGCCCCGCTATTCGATCCGACACGGCAGTCCGCGCAGTGAGCATCAACACCGGCACTTCTGACCCTGCGGCACGCATTTCCCGACACACTTCAAACCCATCCTTTTGCGGCATCATGACATCCAGGATCACAAGGTCATAATCGTTAATGCTGGCTTGATAAATCGCTCTTTCACCGTCCGCGGCGAGGTCAACGGCATAACCTTGTTCACGCAGCCCTTTAGCGAGCATTCGCGCAGCATTCGGCTCGTCTTCTGCCAGTAAGATTCTCAAGCAGGTCACCTTTGTTGCGATTGTAACAGCAATCGAGAGCGTGGCGTATCCATGACCGCATTTGATTCCGTTGTTAATTTGAACCCGCAATACTTTGGATTACTAGCGTGTTAATACACACGCTCAACCGAAGCGGTTCGTAGCCTTTTCTCAGAGAAAGCGGGTTGGCTTACTGGCTGGTAGTCTTGTGGCTGGGAGTTGTGTGCAAACTCAAACGCGAACGCATGCGCTTTTGCCACTCGCTGCGATTCGCATCGACGTTCTCGATCTCTGTAAGCAATTCGCTTAGTGGTTCCCCACCTAGCTGACGCATCTTCAAGTAGACCAGTGCCGGGACAATTGAGATCAGTGGAGCAATTACGATATTCACCAGACCCGAAAGGTGCTGGTAGCTCTTGTGAACCAGAAGGCCTCCATTTGGTTTGTGTGGGCCAACTGTGAAACGGCCCACTAACGCACTGACTGTCATCGGAATCGCAAACTGCAGCAATGCGACGATAATTATGGTGCGCCATGAACGCGACGCCAATTGCCGCGCGCGAAGTCGTGCTGCTTTCTTTTCCAAACCTTCCAGTAGAACTACCGGTGCGTAGAGTCCATATCGTATCGTCATCACGATACCGGGTATCACCAGCAGTATGAACCCAAGCATGATGCGCAAAGTGATGCGAATACTGGTATTCAGAAAAGGCCGCCATCGTTTCTTTAAGACTGCAAAAGCCGTGCTCAGTCGAACAGGTCGCAGTGGTGCCGCAGCTAACTGGGTCACGATGACTGCGGTCATGCCCGAGATCGAAGAAGCAGCAACAAAGTAAGCCGCCACTTGCAGCAAGCCCAGCAGCACCATTAGGCAAATCGTCGCTACGTTTGCCACGCGACCCGATTGCCGCAGGCTCTTTTCCGCGAGGTCAAGGGCAAGAATCAGAATAGTGATTACGATCACCGGCACGTGGGCGATTAGAGACAACCGCAGAAACTTGGGAAAGTACTCGCTGTATAGAGCGAAGGCACGGCGATAGAGTGAACCGATGCCGTCTGCCTGACCTCGCAACGCGCTGGCGAAGGCAGCTGCTGTCTGGGGTCGGTTCGCTGGATCTTTCGCTAACGCTGACATCACAACTTGCGCCGCGCGCTTTCGTACCTTACGGTTTTTCTCACGCAGTTCCGCCGGCGAGTTTTCCCGATGCGCGCGCATGACTGTCGAGGTGTTGCCGGCAAATGGTGGTTCACCCGCAAGCATTTGGTACGCAATGACTCCCAAACTGTAAACATCGGAACGGGCGTCCAGATGGCCACCCAGACACTGCTCAGGCGACATGTAAAGTGGCGTACCCATGATTGCGCCCACTCGGGTCAACGCCGAGCCTTGTGGCGTTGTCTCGATATGGGCTGTGTGTGAACCCCCCAGACGCGTTCCCTGCTCAAACAGCAGCGTCCCGTCTTCGTCTGCTGGATCTGAGCGCGGAATGAAACCTTCCGTCGGCTGGCCCGGCTTGCGATGAGCGGTCTGCGCCACAAAAAGTTTGGTCTCATTCTCTTCAGCAAAAGGATTTTCATCCGATCTTTTTTCTGAGCGATCTACTCTGCGAGCGTTGCTGGCCTCGCCTCCGCCGCCACTCACGACAAAAGATTCCTCGCCTTGAACACTGGGGCGCAGGAGGGTAGCAGTTTCGAGGGTCGCAGCGTTGGCAACAGCGGCGTGTGCATTCAATGTTTCAGCCAGAACCGACTCTTGCGAGTTTTCGTCACTGGTAACGTGAGCACTCACCTCGGCGAGTTTGGCAATACCAAAGTCCAGCACTTTAACGCGATAGCCTCCTAGCCGATTAGGTTCGAGCCAAATGTTATCCGGTTTTAAATCACGATGTACGATTCCCTGTTGGTGGGCCTCATGCACCGCCGAGCAGACTTGTTCGAGTATGTCTACTACCCACTCGAGCGGCAGCCTTTTCTCTTCTGATAACACGTCCCCCAAGGTGCAGCCGTCGAGATATTCCATGACGAGATATGCTACGTGCCCGTTCTTAACGGTGGCGAAACCAAAGTCCGTCACGTCCACGACGTTAGGGTGGCGCAAGCGACCCGCAGCGCGTGCCTCTCGTTTGAAACGCTCGACAAACTCTTCGTTACGCATGAACTGAGGAGCGATCAATTTGAGGGCAACATAGCGCTCGGTGCCGAGGTGAGTAGCGAGAAACACCGCTCCCATGCCGCCTTGTCCCAGCAACTTCTCGAGGTGGTACTTATCGTCAAGTACCTGACCAACGTAGAGTTCCAATCCCGTCATTGCGCCGCCAATGCTATCTCAAATGAATGTACCCTGTCTGCTAAATGATCAGTTCCAATCACAGCGCCATAGCGAATCATTCCACCAATCAGTCCCGATGGGCTGCCCGTCCGGCGGATCCTGCGGCCGCGTTAGGTTCATTTTCTTCGGATCTTCGCGGAAGCGTTTGATCTGTTCGGCCGCATAGAAAAGGAAGGCACGCCGGTTCTCATCCGCAGCAAAGCTTCGCTGCGTACCCAGCCAATCCTTCAATTGCTCCAGTTTCAATTCAGCAACCGCCCGCACCTGGTTTGAGGCACGCTCACCGGCAGCGAGTGACATCAAGTCTCCCAGCACCACCATGTTCACTGTGTGTTGGATCTCGCCAGGATAACCTGCGGCAACAGGCGCCTTCCACGTTGCCGCAAGAATCTTGTCCACCACTTCTAGCAAACCCGGATAACGAGCATCGCGTGCATGAAACTCAACCAGGCGCGCCGCCCGCTCCTGATTCAGCAAGAGTCCACTCACATGATTCGCAACTGCTTCGGCGGGCGCGAGGGCGTCAAAAGTCGGCTGTGTGCGGATGCGAAAATCTTCTCGCGTTCGCGGAAACCCCGACGGCCGTGGCGGAATCAGTCGCAGTAGCGATTCCGGCAGGGCGAGTGCTTCGGGCTTCAGCGTATCGAGGACTGCTGTAAGTGCACGACGTTGTTCCTCGGCTGAAACGATTTGTGGATTCCGGTCGCCCTTGCTGCGCAAACTGAAGGTGTAGTCTTCGCCACCAACCAGCTTTGACACCGCTTCCAATTGATAGCGGTGATAGAGATAGATAGGTACCAACACATCTTCGAGCGTCGCCATAGGTGTGCCTTCGCGAATATTATTTTCGCCAAATCGTTTCAACGCGGCCGCACGCACCTTCATCACGTTCCCGAGCTCGTCCACTACGTTGCTGCCGTTGTCCCAAAGATGTGCGACCGAACTGGAACTGCTCGCAGGGCGAGCGTCCTGGTCCGTCAGATACATCAAACCCCGTGCGAACGCCCCACTCAAGATGCCATCGAGCGCCTGACTTTCAGCGGTCCCCACCGGAAAGTCCTGGTACCCGTAAGCTATTGAGACCTTGTCCCACTCGCCAATACCGCGAGCGTATGCATCGGAAAGATCCGGCGTGCCATCGGCGGCGAGCTTCACGTACGGCGCCGGGTAGTCCATCACCGAGGCTCGGTTGACACCACTCGCTGCGTAGTTGTGTTGCAGTCCCAGCGTGTGACCAACTTCATGTGCGGCCAATTGTCGGAGACGCGCAAGGACCATCTCCATTAGTTTTGGAGAAAGCGCTTTACCCTTTTCATAAGGCGCTAACAAACCTTCAGCGATCAGAAAGTCCTGCCGGTCGCGCAACGAGCCAAGCGATACGCGGCCTTGAATAATCTCTCCAGTCCGAGGGTCGACCAATGAACTGCCGTAAGACCAACCGCGCGTCGAACGATGCACCCATTGAATAACGTTGTAGCGCACGTCCATGGGGTCAACGTTGTCGGGCATGATCTCCACACGAAAGGCGTCCTTATAACCAATTGCTTCGAACGCCTGCTTCCACCAGCCGGCCCCTTCAAGCAACGCCGAGCGCACCGGTTCAGGTGCGCCGCGATCAACGTAGTAAACGATTGGCGTTACCGGCTCACTCACGCGCGCACCCGGATCCTTCTTCTGCAAACGATGACGCGCAATAAAGCGCTTGGTTATTGGCTCTTCAATCGGCACTGCAAAATCCATGTAGTTAATGCTGAAATAACTAGCGCGTGGATCGAAGACGCGAGGTTTGAATCCGGCCGGGGGCAGCGCAACAAAGGAATGATGTTCACGCACTGTAATGGCTTGCGGTACAGGCACGACCTGCCTGACGTATTGCCCAGGCTCTTCACCGGTGAAAGTTAAGGTGGTTTCGACTTCAGTGTTTTGTGGAAAGTTCTTTGTGTTAGCAAGGTAAAAAGCACAGCGCGTCGGATCCAAATGGAATGTGCCTTGCTGGCCACGTTGGAGGGTACCAGTGACCTGATGAGCGTCGCGCAGATAGAAATTGGTAGCGTCGACAAGGGCTCGGCCACCTTCTTCGGCGACCACTTCAAAGCCCCACAGCGTCGACTCGGCAAAAGCATCTTTCACTGACTGCCGTTCGTCCGGATTATTGCTGCTTGCCCGAAAAGCATAATTTGAAGCGACAAGCAAAACGCGTGGCCCGCTACGATCGAAACGCACGATCGAGCTCGCGCCAAGTTGCCCGCGATCGAGTCCAATGTCGTTTGAACCGATACCTGCCGGCAGCGACTCTACATAGAGAAACTCATTGCTCCACTTGTCGATCTCGAGCCACATCTTTCCTGCTTTCGCGTCCCAGTAGAATGGGAAGTAGCCTGGAAACTTTTCCATTCCGGCGACCTTTTCCGCAATGGTTGGCATCTTTGTCGTATCGCTCCCGGAGCGGGGCTGTGCGCACAACGGCGAGATCAAAAGCAACAAAAGCGGAATCACGGTGCCGAGACGTTTCATAATCTCCTCCAACATAAAACTGGAATGCGTTTCCACGCCGTCTCAATCGGCATTTGGCAATCGGCAATCGGAAATGGCTATTGGTCCTTCCACTCCGGAATACGACCCGGAGTCCACGGCGCACCCGCCGCTTCCAACTGCTTCTCCAGTTTTGCCAGATCGACTTCAATCAGTTGATGCAGTTGGGCCAATACGGCTCCAAACTCCTGCGCCGCCGCGCTGTATTGGTTCAGCTGCGTTTGCGTCGGACTTGCGGTAGACATGCGCTGCGAGCCGACAATATAGCCGACGCGCTCACTAATCGATGGTGGTGTGTTCATATTGCGCTGGCGCGCTGCGCTGTCACCGCGCAACACCCGCAAAATTTCATTTGTACGCTTGTCTAAAACTGTCGCATCTTCCTGAAGTCTTTCTGGCAGCGACGGAGTCTCCGCGATCGCACGCTTGATTGCCGCAAGCCGGGGCTTGAGTGCGTTTGCTACTTCCAACGCACCATTGACCCCTCTTAGCAGACGTGCCGCCTTCTGCTGAAACTCAACGAGTGCCGCGCGATCTGAGATAGACATCTTCTCCTGTCCTGCGACGATCACTTGGAACTCCTGTGGCTGGCCCAGACTTGTCAGTGCACCATCAAGTCTCTTTGCGACTTCGACTCTGTAAGTCCCAGGCATAACCAGTGGTCCCGACGGCGGTTCGAAGTCCGGATCTGCATCCGGCGGCGGTGGACCCGCAAGCGTTGCCGCGGGATAACGCAGATCCCAATTCACTCGCTGGATTCCCGCAGTTGGAGGGCCGCTCAGACGGCGTACGACGCGGCCGGTCGAGTCAGTAACCGTGACGATAATGGCGGGCGCTTCTTCTTCTTCCTCGGCACGCAGATCAGTTTGACTGGGCCAGGGTATGGGCACGCCCTTCTTCAACGCTTCCTTCTCTGCGGCTTGCCGTTTCTCTTTTCTAGTTTTAAGCGCGTCTTTCAGATAGTAGCTAACGGTAGTCCCGAAGGGTGGATTATCAGCTGTGAAGAATGATTCGCCTTGAAAACTCTTGCCGCGGCCGCCAAGAGGTTGCGCCTGGATGTACATCAATGCATCCTTCACCGGGAAGACCACTGACTCTTGTTTAAGTACTTCCGGCTTGATTGATCGCAGCGGTGTATAGTTATCGAGGATGTAGATACCTCGTCCAAAGGTGCCAAGCACAAGATCGTTTTCGCGTCTTTGAATATTGACGTCACGAACCGCAATCGTTGGCAAACCACCCTTTAGCTGCACCCACCTCTGCCCGCCGTCCACAGAAAAGAACAGTCCGAACTCCGTGCCCGCAAAAAGAAGATTGGGGTTGACCTGATCTTCGGCAATGGCCCAAACCGGACCATTCTTTGGAAGATTGCCGTTGATCGCGACCCACGTCCGTCCCGCATCGGTGCTTTTCAAAAGGTAGGGCTTGAAGTCTGCATTTTGATGATTGTCGAAAGCGGCATAAACGGTGTTCGGCTCATGATTCGAAGCAATGATCCGGCTCACATATGCCATGTCCGCGACGCCCGGAAACTTCTCGATCCTGCGCCAATTTTTGCCGCCATCCTCGGTTACCTGGATCAGGCCGTCGTCTGTGCCGACGTAGATCACTCCTTCTTTCTTCGGCGATTCGGCAAGCGCCGAAGCGTTTCCGAAGAACGCCGTCGAAGCATTCTTAGCGACAGCGTCAACACCCCACACTCTTCCCATTACGGGCAACTTATCGCGATCGAGTCCACGCGAAAGCTGGCCGCTCACAACCTGCCAGCTATCGCCACGATCGTCGCTACGAAACAGCTTATCGGCTGCGAAGTAGAGGCGTGTGTGCGAATGAGGACTGACAATGAAGGGAGAATCCCAGTTCCACCTCAAGGGTTCTTCGCCGCGACCAGTTGCAGGTTGGATGCCCATACGCTCCCCCGTGAGTTTATCGAAGCGAGCGAGAACGCCATTCTGCAACTCCGCATAAATCGTATTTGGGTCTTCCGGATCCACCTGGCTGCGAAAACCATCACCACCATTTGTGACGAACCAATCGGCATTGGTGATGCCGGAGATGTTTCGCGTGCGCGATGGACCGCCAAAACTGAAATTGTCCTGCGCACCGCCATAGACGTTATAGAACGGTGTCGCATTATCAGTAGTGACGTCATAAAACTGTGTGACCGGCAGGTTGCGTTTGAATTCCCAGTTTATACCGCGATCATGGCTCTCATAGACGCCCCCGTCACAACCGACAAGGTAGTGATCGGTATTGTTGGGATCGATCCAGATATCGTGATTGTCGACGTGTTTTGACTTCTCGCCCAGACGTCGAATGGTCCGTCCTCCGTCATCTGATACCATTAGAAAAACGTTCATCACGTAGATTCGGTCGACATCTTTAGGGTCGGCAACTATCCGGGCGTAGTACATTGCTGCGACATCAAACTCATTACGCCGTTCCCAACTGCCGCCGCGATCACTGGAACGAAAGATCCCGCCCTTGCGGTCCGCAGCTTCAACAGTGGCGTAGACAACATTCGAATCTACCGGCGAGACTGCCAACCCGATACGTCCCATCTCCGTGGTCGGCAAGCCCGCCTTCAACTTGTTCCAGCTCGCGCCTGCATCAGTTGATTTGTAAATAGCACTCTCCGGACCACCATCGATAAGAGTCCACATGTGGCGCCGGCGTTGATAAGCGGCTGCGTAAAGTGTTTCGGGATTTTGCGGGTCGATGACGATGTCAGTGACGCCCGTGTTTTCACTGATGGAAAGAATGCTTTTCCACGTCTTGCCTCCATCGATTGTCTTGAACAGTCCACGCTCGCCGCCGGGTCCCCACAACGGCCCCTGCGCCGCGACATAGACGGTGTTTGAATCCTTTGGATCGATGGCTATCCTGCCGATGTGCTCAGAAGTTTTCAGACCGACGTTCTTCCATGTCTTGCCGCCATCATCTGATCGATAAACACCATTGCCATATGAAACGCTGCGTTGACTATTGTTCTCGCCGGTACCGACCCAAACAGTGAGCGGATTCTTAGGATCGAGCACTATGGCACCAATTGAATAAGAACCCTCGTCATCGAATACTGGCGTCCAGGTAGTGCCGTTGTTGAGGGTCTTCCAAACACCACCAGAAGCGGCGGCCACGAAATAGTGCGATGGACTGCTCGCATCAACCGCAAACCCGCTAACTCGACCGGAAGTGAAAGCCGGACCCAGCGAGCGAAACTTCAGCCCACTGAAAGTAGGCGACGACATTGGATCCTTCGGCTTGTTTTCGTCTTCAGATTTTTTCTCGTCCTC